>FSWM01000928.1_pt1 | contig 25260 bp, 25 predicted proteins | sample 1637841 | NCBI WGS metagenome assembly FSWM01 (sample SAMEA3914789, study PRJEB12502) | metagenome | biome: forest; material: soil | place: Canada | collected 2011-07-03 | depth 0.3 m | reverse complement strand
CCGCAGCGCCAGGCGCCGTGGGTCTATCAGTTCACCGCCAACTACGACCACGGGCCGGTCAGCCTAGCAGTCAATCTGATCGGAACCAGCGACTCCTATACGTCCAACGCCAACACCCAGAAGATGCCGGGCTATGTCGAGGTGAACCTGTTCGCTCAGTATCACGTGACTTCGAGCCTGACGGCCTTCGTCCAGGGCAACAACATCTTCGACGCCATCGGAATCACCGAGGTCGACGGGACAAACGTCGCCCGCTCCATCAACGGCCAAACATTCGGGGGCGGACTGAAATACGCCTTCTAGTTCCTCGATGACGGCGCTGAACTTGACCCGCTCCAGCTTTGGTTGGGGCGGGGCTTTCTCATTCTCTATGTCGACCGCCGTACGATCAGTTCCGCGGGCATCTCCACGGACTGCGGCGCCTGGCCTGCTGCGGCGGCGATGACTCGCTCGACCAGCAACAGGGCGCCCGTGGCCATGTCCTGGCGCACGGTGGTCAGGGGCGGGGTTGTGTAGGCCGCCATCTCGATGTCGTCGAAGCCCACCACACCGACCTCATCAGGCGTTCTGAGGCCGACTTCACTCAGGGCGCGGATCGCGCTCATGGCGATGACGTCCGATCCGGCCACGATCCCGTCGAACGGAACGCCCGCTGACACCAGGCTCCGCGCCGCGTCGTAGGCCTGGGCGGCGGCGAAGCCGGATTGGACCTCCAGTTCGGCCTGCGGGGCCAGGCCGGCTTCGTGGTGGGCCCGCAGATAGCCGTCGAAGCGCTGGCTGATCTCCGGCACCCGGCGCTCGCCGAGAAACGCGATCCGCCGCCGCCCGGTCTCGATCAGATGACGCGCGGCCAGATAGCCGCCCTGACGATTGTCCGAGCCTACGGTGGAGTAGGACTGGCTCTCCATCCGCGCACCCCACACCGCCAGCGGGACGCCGGCCCGGGCCGCCCGGTCGATGGCCTGGTGCTCGAGGCTCTGGCCGATCAGGATCGCCCCCGCCGCCCGCTGGGTGCGAAATAACCGTTCGACCCACCGCTCTTCATGCGCCTGGATCTTGGACAGCAGCAGGTCATAGCCTTGTCCCGTCAGCGCATCGGCCAGATAGGCCAGCATGGTCATCATGAACGGATCGGACAGGTGCTGGTCGCGCTCGTGGACCAGCGGGATGACCACCGACATGACCTTGGACTGCTTGGTGCGCAGGCTGCTGGCCGCCGGATTTACGGAATAGCCGGTCAGACGAGCCAGTTCTTGGATGCGATGGCGCGTTTCCTGGGCGATCAGCGGATTGTCCGCCAGGGCCCGCGAAATGGTCGATTCCGACACGCCGGCGAGGCGAGCCATGTCGGACATCGTCATGACGGATGGCTTGGGGCCAGGCTTTTCGCTCTTCATGATACGGAATTACCCGCTCCAAGGGCGGTCGCGAAGCCCTCTTGATGCATCCACAACGATCGCCCGTCGGCAAGCGGCAGCGCAGCCAGAATCGAGTTCGCCGATGGCTCACCCATTTTTACGCTCGGCCACCATTGGACGGTGAGATTCCCGCGAAGCGATCTTAACGCTGCGCTCGCCAGGGCGTCGAATCTTGACACCTCAGTCTGACGCCATGCTTGAACTTCCAGTAGGTGACGCCCTCGGCATCGTTCTCGACACCGTCCGCGCTTTAGCTGCAGCGGCTTTGGATATTCACCTTTCGCACACTTGAAATGGTCTTGTCGCGGCGCCGGAGCCTGAATCGCCGGCAATGTCGAAATTCCGGATGCTACCGACGGCTCGTGACCCCATGCGCATATTCACGTCGACCGGCAGGCCTGAGAAACACGTCGGTTCATGTCCGCTGGCCATTTTGTTTGGCAGCCAAGATCCGAACCCCTGTTAAGCGCCTGCCGCCGTCATAGTCCACGCTGGCGGATCCTTTGGAGGCGCGGCTACCCCCAACTGACGATCGATGGCGCGAACGATCAAGGCGGCCGCCCATTTGTGCGCCGTGAAAACGTCGGCGAACGGGGCGCCCGCGATCGGCACGCCGCTGATCAGGGTTCGGCAGGCAAGGAGGGCGGCAGCCGCGGTCAAAGTAGGAAGTGGGACGCCGGCGCGGGCTCCCTGCAGCACAATGAAACCGCCAGCGACCGTGCTGTAGAGTTCCCCGACACCTGGGATCCAGCTCAGGACCCCGTCAACGCCAAGGTTGAAGGGGCCAAAACGAACGATGCTGTCAGAGAGCCGGCCCACCCAGCTGACGCTGTCTCGGATGGATCTCAACGCCGTATCGGATGGACGCATGATGGTCTCCAGGGGGTCGTGGAAAAATCAATGTCAGGACCGATGACTAGGGCGCCGCGGCCGCTTCGCTGTTAGCGGTTTCAGCGGACTTGCTGGCCTCCCGCCGGCGCGACATAGCGGCCGAAACGCTGTCGGCCGCCTTGCGGACGCCTTCGGCGACGACCCCGTCGATCTCATTCATCCGTCGGGTGAAGGGGGAGTCCGGACCGATGCTCTCGTTGATCCGCCGACCGAGCGCCGTCAGTTCATCTTGAAGGTGACGGCCAATCGCGTCGAAGTCGCCAGCGCCGCGGGTCGTTTCGCCCAGGCTCGCTCGCACCGATTGGGCGATGAAGCCAGAGCGGGTCATGCCGCGCGCTTCAGCGGCGGCGTCCAGCCGCTGAACGAGACGCTCGCCCAATGAGACGTTGACGCGAATGGGCGGGTCATCAACCGCGACGTCGATCGGGATCGCCATCACACCGGTCTGAGCGGCAAAGCTTTCGATGGGGGATGCCGCCGGCCACGCTTCCCCGTGACCCTCAATCGCTTCGAGGCAAACGAGTAGGCGCTGCCGCGCATTCATCAGCAGCTCAGCGAGGTTGGCGCCCTCGGCGGTGCAGCCGGTCAAATCAGGAAAGGTCGCTTGGTAGCCTGCGGACTCCGCGGATGACACCAGCGCGACGTAGACAACCGTACTCATCACTCAATCCCCAAATATCATTCAACGCGACTAAGATTGTGTAGTTTTGCGCAATTTCAAGCGGCGCGTTACGATCGTGATGCTGCTTTGGAGGGACGAGCTTGAGAGTGGTTGAGGATTCGGGACCCCAACAAACTGTCTTTGCAGGTAAGCTCGGATGACGGCGATGCGAGCCCGGACGTTTCGGTGAGCCTCGGCCTAATCGTCACCGAGTTGGTGATCAACGCCCTAAAGCACGCCATTCCAGGCCGCCGGAAGGGCAAGTGTTGCAGCGACCCTGACGATGAGGATCTAATAATCGTCGCCGTCTGCGCGTGTTAGCTATGCATGCCGCGCGTGACGATAGCTGTACGCTTGGCCGAAGATGGACGCCGCCGCCGCGCTAGGAAGGACTTTGTCTGGTAAGATGCAGCCTTAAGCATAGATCAGCGCCAAACCGTCCCGGGCGCGGCTTACCCGACTTTTGACCGTGCCAACGGCGGCCCCGCATATTTGGCTGGCTTCGTCATAGGAGAGCCCAGCGGCGGCGATCAGGACCAACGCCTCGCGCTGTTTTTCGGGCAACATCGCCAGGGCGCGGCGAAGCTCGTCCAGTTCAAGGTTAGCCGTCGGGTTAGACACGGCCACAAGTGTACTCTCGGCGACCTCTGGATCCAGCGGCGCCGACCGCCATGCACGGCGTTTGCCGGAATAGAACTGATTTTTCAGGATCGTGTAGGCCCAAGCTCTCATATTTGAGCCGAGCGTGAATTTCGATCGGGCCGCCAACGCCCTGGCCAAAGCCTCCTGGGTCAGATCATCGGCCTCGGCCGCGTCGTTGCACAGGGATCGTGCGAAAGCGCGCAATTGCGGTATGAGGCCGACCAATTCGTCGACAAAAGCGTCCTCGTGGGCCCTGTCGGCAGGCATGAAATCGCTCCAATCCCCACAAGAACTTGGCGCTAGATACCTCGAGGATTGCAGGATATGGAAAGCCGAGACGTGTGGAAAGGTTCGGAAATTACCTACGAATATTGTAAAAGCGGATCTGTTGTTTCGGCGGGGAACTGCGGGGCGGCGTCCGTTGCGTCGGTTCAGCCCAGGCAGACCTCACCAAGCTCAATCCTCAGCACCAATCCTGGCGGGAGGCCCTGATCCATTTCCGCGCAGGGATTCTGGTCTCGCGGCCCTGGTGTTGAATGAGCGTCCGCCGTGGCCACAGTCGGCGCGGGGCCACGATGCCGATCGGAATCCTAACGACTTGAATTCATTCACGCGGTGGCGGGCAAACCGCGACGCCGATTCACATCCTGGGGGTTAATTCCCTTTCCGCATGTCGGTTTTTGCACGCAAGATGGACCGGATCGCGCAGAGCTGCGCCCCGGAGGCAAGCATGAGAGCTGGGCTGACTTTGGGAGCGACCCTCGCTCTGGTTTTATCCTGCTGTGCCGCTGAGGCAAGCGAACTGAGGGTGACGATACGCGGCGTAGCGTCATCGTCGGGCACGCTCATGGTCGCGCTCTACGACAGCGGAGACCACTTTCGAACAGCGATCGCCAATGCGGGGAAACTAGGACTAGTGACCGATCGCTCGCGGCTGGTCGGAATATCGATGAGAGCCGTCGCGGGAACGCAAAGCGTGGTCTTTACGGACCTTAAGCCCGGCGCATATGCGGTCATCGCGTTCCACGACCGGAACGATAACGGCAAGCTCGACAAGAACCGCTGGGGGGCGCCCACCGAGAGCTATGGCTTCAGCAATGACGCCGAAGGTTTCCTTTCGGCGCCGTCCTTCCAGGACGCCGCCATAACGCTTGACAGCAATGACGAAAATATCACGATAACCCTGAAGCATCCACTTGGTCAGAACCACGTTGGGAAGCCGAAATGAGGTTGACTCTGGCGGCGGAACAGCTTCGTTCGTAACTGCTCAACTACGGCAGTTCCCCCCCTTGGGCTACTCCGGGCCGTCACGCAGGCGACGATCGCCGCCGCCGACTTGGTGGTCGCCACGAAGGGGGCAACTGCCGCGAGCGCTTGCGCGCCATAGGCTTCTTTCTTGCCCGCCGGCGCGACGTAACGCATCGCGTATTCGGCGTCGCGCAATGTCGGAAGCTGCGCGATCATTTAGGTCACCTAGTCAAAGGTCACCCCAATTATCCTGGTTGTCAGTTGGCGGGTTTTGCGAACCAGCGCGACGTTTCGCAATGTCCGCTATGACCGCCGTCAGCTGATGTTGAACGCTATTCTTGAAATCTCTTGTGCGATGTCTTCAGGGGACAATACAAAATCAATACACCCGCTGGCGATTGCGCTCTCTGGCATATCCGGTTGACCGGCTGTCTCGAGCTTCTGCGCTATGGTAATGCCTCCCACGCCCTTTATGTCGCACAACGCGGCCGCCCCATCCCCATCATAACCTGAGACAATTACCGCGATAAGTTTTCCATCCCAGTGCCGGGTCAGGGATCGTAGAAAAACTGTAATAACATCGGGCCATCCCCTAGTTTTTGATATCGGTTTTAGCCGAAATTGTCCGTTCAGGACATGCAAATCGCGCTGAGGTGGAATGATGAACACACGATTTGGCTGGATAACTAATCCTTCATTGATCAGCTCAACAGGCATCTCTGTGTAACGAGGGAGAATTTCATGGAGCAGGGTTGCCACGGTTCTCAAGTGATTAACGATAACGATCGCAACACCCATATCCGCCGGCAGGTGGCGCAGTAACCGGATGTAGGCATCTAGACCACCGGCGGATCCACCCACACAGACAACAGGAAAGTTGTTTGCGACAATGTCGACTTTCATTGACCATTGCTCCGCTGTAGCGTTTCCGGCTCCATTTTTCACGCTGGGGTGGGCCGGTGGCGGCATGGAATAGGTGCGCCTACTCGGCTCAACGTTGCTCCGAGTGGCAGCTTACCCTATTGAACGATGGATCTCGTGGAATTCTCGACCTTCCGACGCCGCTCCGATTCAATCCAGAATCACCTGTTCGGGCGCCGCGCCGAAAGCCAAGGCCTCCGCGGCCTCCGGGGCGGCGGGCGCCTGGGGCTCCGGTAGCCGCGCCAGGGCTGGGCACAGCGTAACGGGAGCCGGATAGGGGGTGTGGATTGATCCCGGTCGACAGGTCGATCCACGGCTTCGGCGCGGCTGAAAACAGCGCTGTGGCGGCCGCGATACGCCCCCCCGTGGCGGCGAAACAGGGCAAGGTCCGGTCCGCCGCTCATTAACGCCTCAGCATCACCGTGTCTAAGGATCGCCGCCGGTCCCAGCCTTGCTGTTCCAGCTCGGGCCGGTCGGCCTGCCGCTCGGGATAGCCAAGGCAGAAATAGCCGATTAGGGCCCAGTCACCCGGAACGTCCAATGCCCGCCGCACCGCGGCCGGGTCCAGGATCGACACCCAGCCCATGCCGACGCCTTCGGCGCGGGCGGCGAGCCAGAGCTGGCAGACTGCAGCGACGGCTGAATAGCGCAGCATTTCCGGCATTGTGCGCCGGCCGAGGCCATGGCCGTCCGGCGTGGCCTCGTCGACGAATACGGCTAGATGGCAGGGCGCCTGGCGCAGGCCCTCCAGCTTGAGCCGGGCATAGAGCGCGCGCCGCTCGCCTTCGTAGGCGCTTAGGGCCTCGTCGTTGCAGCGGACGAAATTGCCGATGACGGTGTCCCGCCTTTTCGCATCCGCGACGATGACGAAGCGCCAGGGCTGGCTCAAACCAACCGAAGGCGCAAGGCAGGCCTCGCCGATCAGATGCTCCAGGAGGCCATCTGGCATGGGATCAGTCCGGAAGCGGCGCACGTCGCGTCGCCAGGCGAAGAGCTCGTGCAACTGGGCGCGGAAAGCGGCGTCGAACTGGGGCGGCTGGCGTGTGTCCATTCAGCCCTCCGTCGTCCAGCCCGGCCGCATGGCGCGGCGGGCGCGCCAGAAGCCGACCGAGGCCAGCCAACATCCGAGAAACAGGAGGATGACCACCCCGCCCAAGAGGTTGAAATGCCCGGCGACGTTAGCCGCCAGGGACCAGGCTCCGCCTTTGAGGCCAAACTGGTCGGCCAGCAGGCCGGCTGCTTCGACGCCGCCAATGAGGATCGCCACCAGGGCAGAGACCAGAGTGATGGCGCCGTTGTAGTAGACCTTGCGGCGCGGATCGACGAAGGCCCACTGGTAGGCGCCCACCATCAGCACCCCGTCGGTGGCGTCCACCAACGACATGCCCGCGGCGAACAGGGTCGGAAAGACCAGGGCCAAGGCCAGGGGCGCGCCGGACGAAGCCTGGCTGGCTGAGAGGCCCATGACGCTGACCTCGGTCGCGGTCTCGAAGCCGAGGCCGAACAGCAGGCCCAGCGGCGCCATGTGCCAGCTTGACCGGATCAGGCCGAACAGCGGCTTCAGCAGTCGGGCGAACAGACCCGAGGCCACGGGAAGCGTTGCGGTTGACGGCTCGAAGCTCCCGTCACGCATCTGGCGCAGCGCGCGCAGCAGGCCGCGCAAGATCAAAAGATTCATCGCCCCGATCGCGAACAGGAAGCCAGCCGAGGCGATGGTGGAGATCACGCCGCCGACCGCTTTCAGCGCCTCGACCTTTTGCAGCGCGCCCGCGGTCATGGCGACCAGCACCGAGGCGGCGAAGACAATGCTGGAGTGGCCGATGGCGAAGAACAGGCCGACGCTCACCGGCCGCTGGCCCTCCTGCATCAGTTTGCGTGTGACATTGTCAATGGCGGCGATGTGGTCGGCGTCGATCGCGTGGCGCAGGCCGAAGCCGTAGGCTAGGGCCGCTGCGCCGATCAGCAACGGGCGATCATGCAGAAGGGCCAGGGCCCAGATCCAGGCCGCGAGGTTGGCCGGGATCAGCACAGCGTAGAGCGCCATGATCTTGCGCCTGAGCGCGCCGGCCGCCTGGACGTCAGACATGGGCGGACTCCTCGGCGGCGATGGCGTGGAAGAAGGCGCCGGTGACCCGTCCACGCCGGCCACCGGCTTGGCCGAGGTCGCGGCCCTGGGCGTCGCGCAGGGCGACCAGGGGTTGGTCGCTCCCGGGATCGAGCAGGCTGGCATAGTGGAACTCGTGGCCTCGAACCACAGCCCCCACGGCCCCGATCGGCGTGTCGGCCAGCAGGGCGGCGCGGCGATAGCCGAGGTTCATCCTGCGGCGGGCGAACGAGCTGGAATGACTGAGCAGGCCCGCCATCCGATGGGTGACGCCCCGCGCGTCCTCCAGGGTTTCGCCTAGCGCCATGTAGCCGCCGCATTCGCCATGCACCGGCCGGGTCTCGGCGAACCGTCGCAGGCCCTCGCGGAACCGCTCGGCGCCGGCGATAGCGCCGGCGTGCAATTCGGGATAGCCGCCTGGCAGCCAGCAGACATCGCAGTGCTCAGGCGGCGGCTCGTCGGCGAGCGGCGAAAATGCATGGATTTCGCAGCCGGCGCGGCGCCAGCCCTGCAGGTGATGCGGATAGATGAAGCTGAAAGCGCCGTCCCGGGCCAGGGCGATACGCTGGCCAGGCGGCGCCAAGGCTGGGGCGGCGCCGACCGGTGCGGGCAAGTCCAGCGGCCGGGCGAGGCGGGCGATGGCGCCCAAGTCGATATGCGTTTCGGCGAGGTCCGCCAGACGCTCCAGGTGGTCGCGGAGCGCTGGATGCTCGTCCGCCTGCACCAGGCCCAGATGGCGCTCAGGCAGCGCGAAGTGCTCGTCCCGGGGAACCGCGCCCAGCACCGGCAGGCCGATACGACCCATGGCTTCACTGACGCCCGTCCGGTGCCGCTCGCTGGCCACGCGGTTCAGCAGCACGCCCGCGATCTCCACCCCCGGCGCGTGGCCGACGAAGCCGCGGGCGACGGCGGCGGCGGTCTGGGACTGGCCCGAAACATCCAGGGCCAGCAGCACCGGCAGGCCGAGGCTGGCGGCCAGGTCCGCGCCGGCGCCGCAGCGGCCAGGTTCGGCGGCGACGCCGTCGAACAGGCCCATGGACGATTCCACGATCAGGAGTTCGGCCTCTCGAGCGGACTCGCGGGCGAGGGCGGCGAGCTGCGATGCGTTCATGGCCCAGCTGTCGAGATTGAGACTCGGCGCGCCGGTGGCGGCCGCGTGAAAGGCCGGGTCGATATAGTCGGGCCCGGACTTGGCGGCGCGCACCACAACGCCGCGGCGCCGAAGGGCCGCCAGCATAGCCAGGGTCAGGGTGGTCTTGCCCGAGCCCGACCGGGGCGCGCCGATGATGAGCCCGCGGGCGCTCATTGGCGCAGGCCGTCATGACAGGGACGGCAGGGCCGGCTATAGCCGTCGCTATGGCGAACCCGCAGCCGCTGCGCAGAGGTTGGACGACAGGCGCCTGCGCAACCGCGGCGGCCAAGGCCGCCTACGCCGCCCTGCTGACCGGCGCGTTCCCCGATCCGGTCGAGATCACGCTGCCCGGCGGCCAGAATGTGGCCTTCGCCCTCGCCGAGACGGCGCAGACCAGCGAGAGCGCCAGCGCCGGCGTGGTCAAGGATGCGGGCGATGATCCGGACGTCACCCACGGCGCACTGGTGCGCGCAACGGTCCGCCGAAGTCCGCCGGGCGCCGGCGTGAGTTTTCGCGCGGGACTTGGCGTGGGGGTGGTGACCCGCCGCGGCCTGCCGCTGCCGCCAGGGGAGCCGGCCATCAACCCGGTTCCGCGCCAGATGATCACCGTCGCCCTGGCCGAAGTCGCGGCCCGGGCGGGCGTCGCCGCCGACGCGGTGGTCGAGATCTCCATTCCGGACGGGGAGGCGCTGGCGCAGCGCACGCTCAATCCCCGCCTGGGCATCGTCGGCGGCCTTTCGATCCTTGGCACTACCGGGGTTGTGATCCCCTATTCCTGTTCGGCCTGGATCCACGGCATCCGCAATGGGATTGACGTGGCCCGGGCGGCGGGCCTCGACCATGTGGCCGGGGCGACGGGGCGAACCTCGGAGGCGGCGGTGCAAACTCGCTACGATCTTCCCGAGATCGCCCTTATCGACATGGGTGATTTCGTGGGCGGTATGCTCAAGCACCTGCGCGCCCACCCGATCCCGCGGGTCAGCATCGCCGGTGGGGTCGCCAAGATCACCAAGTTGGCGCAGGGCCGGCTGGACCTGCATTCCAAGCGCGGGTCCGCCGATCTCGCAGCCCTGGCGCACCTGGCCGAGGCGGCCGACGCCGAGGCGGGCTTGGGCCGACGCATCGCCGGAGCCAACACCGTGGCCGAAGCCTTCGAGGCCGCCCGGGACCACGGCTTCGCTCTGGGCGAGGTGGTCGCCGCCGGCGCCCGCGCAGTCGCGGTCGAGGTTTTGCGCGGCGCCGAGACAGACATTGAGGTGCTGATCTACGACCGTCAGGGCGCTTTGGTGGCGCAGGCTGGTTTCGCGGCCGGTCATGCCGGCGTCTCCGACCGGAACCGCCGGGCATAGCCCTTGGCGTAGAGCGCGCTCTCGCGAAAATCGGCGCTACCCAGGGCCGGGCCGACCAGGATCAGGGCGGTGCGCTCGACGGGCTCTGCGGCCAGGGCGGCGACCAGTTCGCCCAGTTTGGCCTGGACTACACGTTCGTCCGGCCAACTGGCCCGGACCACTACGGCGGCGGGGCAATCGGGCCCATAGAACGGGGTCAGCTTCTCCACCACCTGATCCAGGGCGTGGATCGCCAGGTGAATCGCCAGCGTCGCGCCGGTGGCGCCGAAGGCCTCCAGGGTCTCGCCCGGCGGCATCTTGGAGGCACGCCCGGAAAGGCGCGTCAGCACCACGCTCTGGGCGACTTCCGGCACCGTCAGCTCTCGCCCCAGAGCGGCGGCGGCGGCGGCGAAGGCCGGAACGCCCGGCGTCAGGGTGTAGGGGATGGCCAGCCGCTCCAGGCGGCGGATCTGCTCGGCCAGGGCGCTCCAGACCGACAAGTCGCCGGAATGCAGCCGCGCGACGTCCTCGCCCGCTTCGTGAGCGCGGATATATTCGGCCTCGATCTTGTCCAGGGTCAGAGGCGCGGTGTCGATCACTCGCGCGCCCGGCGGGCAGTGGGTCAGAAGCTCCGGCGGGACGATCGATCCGGCGTAGAGGCAGACCGGGCAGCGGGCCAGCAGATCGCGGCCGCGCAGTGTGATCAGGTCGGCGGCGCCGGGGCCTGCCCCGATGAAATGCACGGTCATGGCGGATCTCCTTCGGAAAGGGCGCAGGTGGCGTGGGCGGAAGCGATGCGAGGCAGGACCAGGCGGGCGGAGGGGCCGGCGGCCGCCAGGGCCGCCGCCTCGGCCACCGATCCCACGCCGGCGCGCGCTTGCGAGGGGGTTGAGTGGGAGACGCAGCGGGATGCAGCGGCCGCGAGGTCGGCCTCGGTGATGCCGGCCACCGGCAGGCCGAGCATCTCGGCCGCGGCCTGTAGGCAGGATGTGTCAAGCTTCCAGACGGGCGCGGCGAGACTAAGGGCGGGCCGTGCCGCCGCAGCTTCGGCGTGGCGCACGAGGCTGACGAGTTCCTGCGGCTCGCAGTTGGAACTGAAGCCGACGCCGGCGACGATCATGGCTTCACCGCCGCCCACTGGGTGACCGTGCGGGCCGGGCGAAAGCCTTGCATGGCGCCGATTGGCTCCAGCCGCTCCACCGAGAGCCGGGTGAGGCTGCCGCCCAACTGGGCCTGCGCTTGAAGGAGAGCCGCTTCCGTCTCGACCGTCACGGCGTTGGCGACCAGCCGCCCGCCGGGGCGCAGCGCCGCCCATACTGCCGGGATCACCGCGGGATCGCTCGCCCCGCCGCCGAGGAAGACCGCATCCGGCGTCGGCAGTCCGGTCAAGCCGGCCGGGGCAGGCTCGGCGATGATCCGCAGCCCGGGAACGCCAAGCACGCAGGCGTTGCGCGCCGCGCTGGCGGCGCGGGCGGCCTTGGGCTCCAGCATGATCGCCCGATTGTCTGGATGCCGCAGCATCCACTCGATGGAGATCGAGCCTGATCCGCCGCCGACATCCCACAGTCGCTCACCAGCGGCCGGCGCCAGGGCTGAGAGGGTGACGGCGCGGATCTCGCGCTTGGTGATCTGGCCGTCGTGCTCAAAGAACGTGTCCGCGAGGCCGCAGGACAACGGTATGACCTTGGCGTCAGGCCCTGCGGCGACCTCCACGCCCACCAGGTTGAGCGGTTGGACGTCAGCCAGGTAGAAGCGCTCGGCGGTCGCTGTGCGCACCCGCTCGCGAGGGCCGCCCAACGCCTCGAGCACATGCAGCTGGGAGGGTCCGAACCCCCGGTCGCGGACATAGGCCGCCAGGGTCGCCGGGGTCGCCTCGTCGGCGCTCAGGACCAGCAGCCGGCGCCCCGGCTGTAACAGGAGGGCCAAGGGCTCGATCGGCCGACCGCACAGGGACAACTGCGCCGTCTCCTGCGAACTCCAACCGAGCCGCGCCCTGGCCAGGGCGAAGGCGGAAGGGGCCGGCAGGCAAAGGAACTCACCCGGCCCGATATGGCGGGCGACCGGGGCGCCGACGCCGTAACAGAACGGATCTCCCGATGCGAGGATCGCCGTTGGCCGGCCCCGGCGCGCCAGGATCGCCGGAATCGCGTCGGACAGCGGCCTGGGCCAGGCCATGCGTTCGCCTTCGATCAGTCGGTCGGCCAGGGTCAGGTGGCGGCGGCCGCCAACCACCAGCTCCGCGGCCCGCACCAGGGCGCGGGCCGCGTCGCCCAAGCCCTCGACACCGTCTTCGCCGATCCCCACAATGGCCAGCCAAGGCGGCTGGGCGGCCGTCTCAGTCATGCGAGGCCTCCCCAATCCCATGTCGGCGTTGCGCGTGCTGATTCTTGGCGGAGCCGGCGAAGCCGCCGAACTCGCGCGGCGCTTGGCCGGCGACGACCGCTTCGCCCCCACATTGTCGCTGGCCGGCCGCACGCGGGCGCCGATCCTGCCGCCGATCCCCTACCGGATCGGTGGCTTCGGCGGCGTCGACGGGCTGGTTCGCTGGCTGGGCGCGCCGCGAGCCGACCTTCTGGTCTGCGCCACCCACCCCTTCGCCGATCAGATGCGGCGACACGCGGCCTTGGCTGTGCGCCGGACGGGGATCCCTCTGCTGATGCTCGAACGGCCAGCGTGGGTCCCGGTCAAAGGCGATGAATGGATCGCCGTCGACGATATGACCGCCGCGGCTGAGGCGCTCGGCGAGACTCCCCGACGGGTGCTGCTGACGATTGGCCAGAAGGATCTCGCGCCCTTCGCCGGTGCGCCACATCATCACTACGTCATCCGCAGCATCGAGCCGCCGGCGGCGGACAGCCGGCCGCCGAACGTCGAATTGATCGCCGCGCGGGGCCCCTTCACCGAGGCCGACGAACGGGCGCTGCTGGAGGCGCGCCGGACCGAGGTGCTGGTGACCAAGAACTCCGGAGGCGCCGCGACCGAGGCCAAGCTGACCGCTGCGCGGACGCTCGGCCTGCCGGTGATCATGGTCGAGCGACCACCGCCGCCAGATCTGGATGGGCTCGACGTCGAGATCGCCGCTGACGCAGGTGGCGCCCTGGCCTGGCTGGAGGCGCGTCATGGCTCAGCCTCCAGGCGCCGTGGAGTGTAAAGCCAGGCCCCGCCGGCCGGCCGGTCGAGGCGACGGGTCTGGGCCGAGCCGATCAGGACCAGGGTGCTCATATCCGCCGCCGCGGGCTCCGCGCCCTGCAGATCGGTGACCAGGATGCGCTCGTCCGGTCGGCTGACCGCGCGCGCAAATGCGACCGGCGTCGTCGGCGGCAGGATCTGGCGCAGCCGGTCCAGGGCGGCGCCCAGCTGCCAGGGGCGCCCCCGCGAAATTGGGTTGTAGAGGGCGACGACGAAGCCCGCCCGGGCCGCCGCCGTGAGGCGCTCAAGCACGACCTCCCACGGCTTGAGATTGTCCGAAAGCGAAAGAGCGCAGAAATCATGGCCGAGCGGGGCGCCGAGCCGAGCCGCGGCGGCGAACATGGCCGACACCCCGGGGACCACCTCGACCTCGATCGCCCGCCAGGCCGGATCGCCAGCTTCGATCGCTTCGAACACGGCGCTGGCCATGGCGAAGACGCCGGGATCGCCCGACGAGACCACCGCCACGGTCCGGCCGGCGGCGGCCAGGGCGAGGGCATGTCGCGCGCGGTCGATCTCCTGGCGATTGTCTGTCGCGTGCCGCTGCTGGCCGGCGCGTTCCGGCACGCGGTCGACATAGGGAAAATAGCCGACCACGTCGCTCGCCAGGGCGAGAACGTCCGTCGCGCGTGGCGTCTGCAGCGCCAAGTCTCCGGGGCCGAGGCCAACGACGAACAACCGGCCCGTCATCGCGGCCTCTGCCGTCCAGGGACCAGCACGAGCGAGAAATAGGACGCCTTGTCTTGCTCGGTCCGTCTGAGCGGCATGATTCGCTGATCGCCCATGGTGCCGCGCTCGACGAACACCGCCCGATCGAGCAGTCCTGTGCGGTCCAGGGCGCGCCGGATCTTCTCCAGATTGCGCCCAACCTTCATGATCACCGCGGCGTCCGCCGATCGGAGGCGATCGATGAGGGTGGCCTCGTCCAGCGTCCCGGGCAGCACGAAAAACACGTCGTCGCCGTGGCAGATCGGCAGGCGCGCCTCGGCCCAGCAGCCGCTCATGCCAGTGACGCCGGGGACGACCTCATGCGGGTAGTCTCGGGCCAGCCGGTCGAAGAGGTACATGGACGAGCCGTAGAAGAACGGGTCGCCCTCGCTCAGCAGGGCCACCTCGCAGCCGCGGTCGAGCCGATCGGCCAGGGTCAGGGCGCAGGCTTCGTAGAAGGCGCCCATCTCAGCCAGGTATCGGGGGTCGTCGAGCGCCACCTCGGTGGTGAAGGGATATTCCAGGCGGAGCTCCTCGGCCGCGGGATTGAGCGCGCCGTCAACGATGCGGCGGGCATGGCCGGGCCGGCCGGCCTTGGCGAAGAAGGCCACCACGTCCGCCGCGCCCAGGATGCGGGCCGCCTTGAGCGTCATCAGCTCGGGATCGCCCGGGCCGACGCCAACCACCCGAAGCGCGCCGCCAGGGGCGTGCGGGGCGCTCATTCGGCCTCGCTCGCCAGCGCGTTCACGGCCGCGGAGGCCATGGCGCTGCCGCCTTTGCGGCCCCGGACGATCACCCAAGGGACGGCCGATTGCAGGGCAAGGGCGGCCTTGGACTCGGCGGCGCCGACAAAACCAACGGGCACGCCGATCACGGCGGCGGGAGCTGGGACGCCGGCCTGGAGAAGCTCCAGCAGCCGGAAGAGCGCGGTCGGGGCGTTGCCGATCGCGACCAGGGCGCCGCCCAGCCGCTCCCCCCAGAGTTCCAGTGCAGCGGCGGAACGGGTCAGCTCCAGCCGCGCCGCGATCTCAGGCGTCTCGGCCGCCCGCAGGGTGCAGACAACCGCGTTGTCCGCCGGCAGGCGCGCCCGGGTGATCCCGTGGGCGACCATTTCAGAGTCGCAGAGGATGGGCGCGCCGGCTTGCAGCGCGGTCTCCGCCGCTGATGCGAAACCCGGCGAGAATTCCAGGTCGCCCGCGACCTCGACCATGCCGCAGGCGTGGATGACGCGCACCGCCACGCGCTCCTCCAGCGGCGTGAATCGCGCCAGGTCGGCCTCGGTCCGGATGGTCGCGAAGGACTGCCGATAGATGGCGGCGCCGTCGCGGATGTAGTCGGCGGGAGTTGTCATAGGGTCCTCGGGCATTCTTCGTTCAGCAGGCGCACGGCCTGCATCAGGCTCAGTCCACGGCGCTCGGGCGGGTCGCTGGCCCGGCCATGGCGCACGAGGTCGTAGCCGTCCGGCCCGCCCATCAGGGTGACGGCGGCGGAAGCAGGATGGGCGCAGCCCTTGGGGCAGCCCGACAGGTGAACGCCGTCCTGCAGCCAGGACGCCCGCTCGGCGGCCAGGATCTCGGCGTCGGCGCGCGTGGCGGCGAAGGCGCTCGCGCAGCCCGGCCGCCCGACGCAGGCCGAGACCGCGAGGCGCGGATCGTCGGGTTCGATGATGAAGCCAGCCTCAACGGCGGCCGCCGCCAGCTGCGGCGTTGCGGACTTGGCGACGCCCGCGAGCATCAGCGCGCGCCATGGGCTGGTCCGCAGCCAGCCGTCGGCGTAGCGCTCGGCCAGGCTTGCGGCCGCCGTCAGGCCGTTCGAATCCAGCGCTCCGAACGCCAGGCCCAGGCCGACGCTCTGGATCGGCTGGCCCAGCCATCCGACCACGGACCGGGACCGCTTGCCTGCCACCGGGGCCGCGCCGGCCACAGTGAGGCCAGCATCCGCCAGGACGGCCTCGCCGCCCGCGAGCGCGATGAGGTCCCGCATGCGTCGCGTCGACGTCTCGATCTGCGAGGCCGCGCCGAGGAAGCCCTTCGCCAGACTCTCCGCTGCCTGAGCCGGTTTATCCGTCAGAGCGGTGACATCAGCCCCGTCGAGCCAGACCCTCCAGCTCCCCGCTTCGGCCGCGAGACGGATATCGGCCGACAGGGGTTCAAAGCCCGCCTGGGTGTCGTCCACGGCGAAGGCGAATTTCGGCGGTAGGCCGGAAAGCTCTTCGGCCTGCTCCAGCCATCCCTCCAGTTCGGCCGCCAGGGCCAGGTGTCGTGATCCGGCCAGTGGCGTCAGCATCACGTTCCGCCGGCGCTCGGCCGCTGGATCGGCGCTGGCCAAGCCTACTGCCTGGGCTGCGTCGCAGAAATCGGCCAGGCTGTGCTGTGACAGGCCGCGGACCTGGAGCGCGCCGCGGTTAGTGAGTTCCAACCTCCCCGAGCCGTATTGCGTAGCCGCCGCCGCCAGAGCGCGGGCCGCGTCCGCGCTCAACCGGCCGCATGGGGGTTTGATACGCGCGAGCAGGCCGTCGCCCGTGGTCATCGGCTCGTACAGGGTGGGGCACCAGCCTCTGATCGTGGGGGTCATGGCGCGCTGTCCAGTTCGGCGGCGACGCTGTTGCGCCGCGGGCGCCACAGGCCGCGAGCCAGGGCCTCGCGAAAGCGGTCGGCCATGGCGGCGCGGGCCAGCGGATTGGCCTGGCGCAGGAAGGCGTCCACCGCCGGATCGCCCAGGGTGGCCTCGAACATCAACTCGAACTGTCCGTCGAGACGCTCGGGCAGGGTCGCGGCGAAGGCGTAGAGGCCTTCGAGCGCCTTGGCGATCTCGCTGGCGCCGCGGTAACCGTGCCGCATCATGCCGGCGATCCAGGCCGGATTGGCGGCGCGCCCGCGCACCACCCGGGCGATTTCCTCGCCAAGCGCCCGCACCTTAGGCGCCTCGGGACGCGAGGTGTCGGCGTGGTAGAGGGCCGGGCTCGCGGAAAGGCTCTGGGCCGCTGCGGCGAAGCCGCCTTCGTGGGCGGCGAAGTCTCCACCGTCCAAGAGGTCGATCTCGGCATAGTCCTGGGTGTGCACGAAGGCCTGGGCGGCCTGGATCCGCCCTGCGAACCCTCCTGGATCGGCCGAGCCCTGGAGCTGGACGCCATAGGCGTGGGCCGAGGCCGCGAGATAGGCGGCGCCCAACTGGTCGCGGTCGGTCCAGGCGCCACTTTCGACGAGGCCGCCGACGCCAGCGCCATAAGCGCCGGGCGCGGCGCCATAGATCCGCGTGGTCGCGGCTCTCAGCGCCTCGCCGGCCAAGCCGCGGACGGCGGCGGCGAGGCCGTTCCACTCCGCCGACTCGTCGCGCTCGGCGACGGCGCGGACGGCGGTGTCGAACAACAGGATCTGGGCTTCGAAGGCGTCGCGGAACAGGCCCGAGATGCGAAGGGTGACATCGATGCGCGGTCGGTCGAGCTGGGCCAGCGGGAGGATCTCGACCCCGCTCACCCGGGCCGAGCTTTCGTCCCAGATCGGCTTGGCGCCCATCAGGATCAAGGCCAGGGCCAGATCCTCGCCGCCCGTGCGCAGGGTCGTGCTGCCCCAGAGGTCGAGCACCAGCGATCGCGGCCAGTCGCCGTGATCCTGCAGATGGCGGCGCAACAATGCCTGGGCCGCCTTCTCCGCCAGGGCCATGGCTGAGCGCGTCGGCACGGCGCGCGGATCTATGGCGTAGAGGTTGCGGCCCGTGGGCAGCACGTCGGCGCGGCCGCGGGTAGGCGCGCCAGCAGGGCCGGGCGGGATGAAGCGTCCGTCCAGCGCATCCAGTAGCGCTTGGCGTTCGGCGGGGGCGCAGGCGTCGAGCCTCGCTGCGAGCGCCTCGCCGACCAATCCGGGGTTGGAGATCTGCAGGGCCTGCAACAGGGCTGTGCGCCGCTCAGGCGACGGATCCTGGCCGAACACGTGCAGCCCGTCGCGGATCTGCAGGTCCTTCACGTCGCAGAGATAGGCGTCGAGCCGGGCCAGGGCTTCGTCTTCCGAAGCCGCCTGGCCGCCGCCGCTTTCGACGAGCAAGCCGGCCGCTTCGGCCCGATCCAGGATTTCGCGCCGCAAAAGAAGCGTGCGCCGGCGGTCGAGGCCGTCGGCGGCGGCGTATTCGTCGATCAGCCGCTCGAGCTCGGCCGCAGGTCCGTCAAGCCCGGCGGATTTCAGCACCGGCGTCAGGTGGCCCAGGATCACGGCCCCCAGGCGCCGCTTCGCCGCCGCGGCCTCGCCGGGGTTGTTGACGATGAAGGGGTAGATCACCGGCGTCCCGCCGATCAGGGCCGCCGGGAAACAGGCGGGCGAGAGCGCTGCGGCCTTGCCCGGCAGCCATTCCAGGGTCCCATGCGCGCCGAGGTGCACGACGGCGTGGACCCGCTCGGTCTCGCGCAGCCACAGATAGAAGGCGACATAGGCGTGCCGAGGGGGCAGGTCGCCGTCGTGATAGGCGGCTTTGTGGCCGTTCCGGTCGGCTCGGTGCGGCTGGATGGCGACCAGCAGCCGGCCGTGGCGCAGGAAGGGCAGGGCGAAGGCGCCGTCGCCCGCTGACGGATCGTCGGCGGGCTCGCCCCATCGGGCGCGAACTTGGTCCTGCAGCGCCTGCGGCAGGCCGGCGAAGAGCCTTTGGTAGTCGCCCAAGGTGATAAAGGGGCTGGGCTGCAACGCCCTCAGGTCCACTGACAGCTCGGCCGCGGGGCCGCCGCAATCATAGCCAGCCTCACGCAGCAGGGCTTCGATGGCGTCCAGACTGGCGAACGTGTCGAGGCCGACGGCGTGGCCGACTTGTCCGCCGGCGCCTGGATAGTCCGAGAGCAGGATAGCTAGGCGCCGCTCTCCGGCCGCCGTCTGCCCCAGCCTGGCCCAGCCCACGGCCCGGTTGGCGGCCAGCGCCACCAGATCGGGCTGCGGGCGGTGCGCCTTGCCGACGAATTCGAGTTCGGCCGCAGCCGCCGTCTCGGCCTTGAACGAGATGGCTGTCGTCAAGAGCCGCCCGTCCAACTCCGGCAGCACGACCTGCATGGAGAGATCGGCGGGACCAAGGCCGCGCGCCTCGCCGGCCCAGGCCTCCTCGGAGGAGCCGGCGAGGATCACCTGCAACACCGGCGCGCCGGGTGCCTCGAGCGGCGAGCCGGAATCCCCCTCCCGACGTGCGGAAAACCCGGTGGCGTTGAGTACGACCGCTGGGCGCCAGCTGACCAGCCGCTCGGCGACGAAGGCGGCGTCTTCCGAGGCCTTGAGGCTGCTCACATAGAGCGCCCGTACCGCCAGCCCTCGGGCGCTAAGGGCCGCGGCGAGGGCTTCGATCGGGGCGATGTCGGCGGCCAGGAGGTGTGAGCGGTAGAAGATCAGCGCCGCAAGCGGCCCGCCCTCCATCGGCAGGCCGGCGAGCTGATGAACGCCGAACCGGGGCATGGCCACGGGCGGGCGGGCCGGCGCCTCCGCCAGTCCCGCCGCCGACGCCGCCAGCTGGATCGCCGCGGTGACGTTTTCCAGGCCGCCTTCGCAAAAATAGCGATCGAGCCCGGCCAGAAGCGTGTCGTCGGCCGTGGACAACGCCGCCAGTCGTGGGTCCGGCCGGCCGTCGCCAGGCAGCAGCGCCAGCACCGCGCCGCTGCGCCGGCAGGCGGCGGAGACTTCCTCGGCGCCGTAGCGCCAATAGTCCAAGCCGCCGATCAGGCGCACCACAACGACCTTCGCCTCGACGATCACCCGATCAACATAGAGGTCCACCGACATCGGGTGACGCAGCCGCGCGAGATTGGCCAGGCGCAAGCTGGGGCGGTCGGCGCCCAGCCGCGCCCATGCCGCCGCGGCGGCGGTCAGATCGGTGTCCGAGAAGGACAGCAGCGCCAGGTCGGCCGGGCTCTGTCCGAGGTCTTCGGCGACCTCGGTCTCGTCTAGCGAGCGCTGCTCTCGGACCAGGAGGTGCATGGGTCTTAGCCCAGGATCCCGGCTTCGATCTCGGCGCGGTCGAGGCCGCTTCGACCGATGACCACCAGATGCCCCTTGCGGTCCTCCCCCGTCGACCAGGGGCGGTCGAAGTGGTGACGGAACCGCGCGCCCACCCCTTGCAACTCCAGCCGCAGAGGTCGGCCGGCGACCGCGAGGAACCCCTTGATCCGCAGGATGTCATGCCGCTCGACCACCAACTTCAGCCGTTCGACCAGAGGTTCCGGCGCCGCGATTTCGGGGATGCGGACGATGAAACTTTCGAAATCGTCATGCTCGTGGTCGTCATCACCATCGTGATGCGAAGGCCGCGCAACGAGATCCGTCTCGGCCTCGGCCTTGAGGTTCAGCAGGGTCGCTAGGTCCACCTTGCCCTCTCGCGCCGCAACGACCTTGACCGCGCGGGGCAGTTGCTCGGTGATGCGTCTGCTGAGCGCGGCGACCTCGCTGGCGGTCAGAAGATCGGTCTTGTTCAGGATGACAAGATCTGCGGCGAGAAGCTGGTCCTCATAAACTTCGGCCAGCGGATTATCGTGATCCAGGGTCGGGTCCTGGGCGCGCTGGGCGGCCACAGCCTCTGGATCGTCGGCGAAGCGGCCGGCGGCTACGGCAGGGCCGTCGATCAACGCGATCACCCCGTCCACCGTCAGCCTGGACCTCAACGAAGGCCAACCGAACGCCTTGAGCAGCGGCTTCGGAAGGGCCAAGCCTGAGGTCTCGATCAGGATGTGCTCCGGCGGCTGCGGCCGGTCCATCAAGGCTTCGATCGTTGGCACGAAATCGTCGGCCACGGTGCAGCAGAGGCATCCGTTGGCCAGTTCGACGATGTCGGTGTCGGGGCAGTTCTCCATCCCGCAGGTCTTCAGGGTCTCGCCATCGACGCCCTGGGCCCCGAATTCGTTGACGATCACCGCCAGGCGCCGCCCGCCCGCGCTTTTCAGCACGTGGCGCACAAGTGTGGTCTTACCGGCGCCGAGGAAGCCGGTGATGATGGTCACCGGCGCCTTGCCGTTGTGCAGGTTCTGGGTCATGCGGCGCCCGCAAGGCTGGGGGTGAGGGAGGGAAAGCGGGCCAGGACTGCGTCCTGCAGCGAGGCGGCGCGGCGCGAGGGCAATACGACTCCGGTCCTGGAGTCGCGGTACGTGCGCAGATAGGCTAGAAAATCCGAGGTTTTGGCCTCATCGAGGCGACCGAGCAGATAGCTCCACTTTCCCGGCATGGAGACCGCGGCCGCGCAGCCGCGTTCACATGAGGCGAGGCAGGAGACTTCCTTCAATTCGAGCCATTCGGCGAAGTCGCCACCGCGCGTGACCTGCGCGAGCGTGTCGTGAAAGCGCCGGCCTGGCCGGGGGGCGTTCTCGTCGCAAGCCTCGTCGGCGCGGCAGGTGACGCACACATGCACACAGACGCCTGGATCCTGGGACATCGACGAACCTCCACCGGACGCCCGCAGGCGCAGTTTAGGGACGCCGACTGTCCTTGAGACCGGCTCAAGGAGAGGTGTTCTTCACACCGCCGCCGCCGTGGCGCCCCGCCCGGCTTCGCAGTCCTGTTCGATGGCAGGTCTCCTGGCTCGCGGATCAATCGCGCCTCGCCCGCCTTCCCAGGACCTTCGGTCCCAGTGGCCTGTGGACGAATCGCTTTCCGCTTACAGTTGCGGGGGCAGCCGCCGGTTTGGGGCTTGATGAGCCCCGCACGGCATTCCCTTTTCACCATCCTCGCGGATGGACCATCAAGCACATTGGCTATGGGGAGAGATGGCGTGTGTCAACGGAATGCGTCCGACGCCAGACACGAACGGCTCGCTACGTGGACCACGCCACAAGAAAGGATACGTGGGAGGCCGCGAAGGGCAGGGTTAGAGTCTTGTCCGAAAACGCGGCCAGGCTGACGCGGAATTTACCGTTGGTGATGACATGCTCACATGAGCCCCCTGTGCGCCGCGTTTCGCTGAATGCGATTGGGGGTCAGTTCACGATGCCGCCAGCCCAGACGCGAAAACCGGACAGCAGCAAGCTCCGGTGTTGAGCGGCGCTCACCACTTTGCCGGCCTAGCCCTGCGGCGCTTGGGCAAACGATCCGATTTGCGACAACAGCGCGACGATCGCGCCACCGTGGGCGATCATGAGCGTCCGTATCCCAAGGATGGCGAACTGAACGCTGTGAGCAACGGCGTTCTGCTGGATCGCGTTGTAGGCGTCGGCCTCAGCGCTCAGAATGTTCCTATAGTGCTCTGGGTCCGGCGTGGGCTGATCGACCGGTTCCGATTTGGCGGGGCTGGGGAGCGCGCCCCGACCGTTGATAGCGTCAAGCTTGAGTCGCGTGAAGGCAGGCACCAAGCGCTGCGTTTTGATCGCCCTTGTGGACCAGCGTGGGGGGGTCCGAAAAATATATGTAATTTCAATAGTAGATGGCGGACGGGGTGTCAGTCCAAAAGTATCGTCAATCGTCTGCAAAGACATGCAATAACATGCTAGAATCACTAATAAAAGCTTTCGACCGTCGGTCGAATTTCTGTTGACGTGCGCACCCGTTTGCAGCCACATGAAGCTAAATATTGTGGGTACAGACGGGGGTGTGAACTATGGCTTCTGGGGCGCAGGCGTCGGATCAAGTCGAAGATATCGAGGGGCTGAAGGCCGAGATTGCTCGCCTGCGTCAGCAGCTATCGCGAAAGCCCAAGGCCGCGCCGCTGGAGTACCTGGGGGAAATCCTCCCTCGGGACGTGCTTCCTGAGCTTGCCGCCGGCCGGAAGCTTTCGCCCGCCGCCGTTCAATCGCGCGGAATCGGCTACCACGGCGATGGGGGGAACCTTTGGCTTCAGGTGACCAGCGGCGGCCGCTCCTGGCTCTTCCGCTACCTCTGGGCCGGCAGGCAGCGGGAGATGGGGCTTGGTTCGGTGACCGAAATCTCGTTGGCCGAGGCGCGCGGCCGGGCGGCCATTTGCCGTCGGCTGGTGCGGGACGGCGTCGATCCGATCGAGCGGAAACGAACCTGCGCCGCGGAACGCGCCGCCACGACCGTCAAGCAGGTCACGTTTCGTCAGGCGGCGGAACGCTACATCAACGCCCACAAGGCGGGATGGAAGAGCGACAAGCACGCGGCGCAATGGCCAGCCACCCTCGACGCCTATGCGTATCCGATCATCGGAAGCCTTTCGGTCCGCGATGTTGATACCGGCGCCGTTTTGAAGGTGCTGGAGCCGATCTGGTCCGAGAAAGCCGAGACGGCGACCCGTGTGCGCGGCCGCATTGAGGCTGTCTTGGATTGGGCGCGAGCCCGAGGCTACCGCGACGGCGAAAACCCTGCGCGCTGGCGCGGCCACCTCGACAAGCTTCTGCCCAAGCGCTCCAAGGTAAGGGCGGTCCAGCACCATGCTGCGCTGCCCTACAAGACCATGGCCGCCTTCTGGGAGGCGCTGACGGTCAAAACCGGCGTCAGTGCTGAGGCGCTCCGCTTCGCCATCCTGACGGCCGCCCGTACCGGCGAGGTAATTGGCGCAACGTGGCGGGAGGTGGATCTGAAGGGGAAGGTTTGGACGATCCCCGCCGCCCGCATGAAAGCCGGCAAGGAACATCGAGTGCCGCTTTCAGACGAAGCCGTGGCAGTGCTCCAGCGAATGGAATTGGTGAAAGAGGGCTTAGACGCCCACCTGTTTCCTGGTGGCAGAGCCACGGGCGGCTTGTCGAACATGGCCATGAACGAACTGATCAAGGGGATGGCGTGGCCGACGAAGGTGACCGTGCACGGGTTTCGATCGGCTTTCAGAGATTGGGCGGCTGAGGCGACCGCCTATCCAGGCGACATGGTCGAAATGGCGCTGGCGCACACCGTTTCGAACAAGGTCGAAGCCGCTTACCGGCGGGGAGATATGTTTGAACGCCGTCGCCGGCTGATGGATGACTGGGCGGCATCCTGCAAGACGCCGCAGGCTGAGGCGCAAGACAACGTCCGCCCGATCAGGGCGCACGAACGCTCCGCCTAGCATGCCGTGGCATATGCAATTGCAAAGCAAATGACGTCCACTTGGTAAGCAACAAAAAGAACGATATGGCAACAAAGTCACACTCGGCATTTTTCTTTTGTAAGCATACGGGTGGAATCCGTATTTAATCCAACGCGCTCGACAAAAGGTTGGAAGCCGTATGCGAACCAGCCGATAGTGCAGACCGTTTCAACGGTTCGCAAAACATGGAGCGTAAATGACTTCATCGGAGTCCTCTCTGAGGCTGGCCTACCCGCTTTCCGAAGTTGGCCAGCTCATCGGCGGTATTTCGGTTCGGAGTGTGTACAACCACATTGATAGCGGAGCCTTGAAGGCTATCCGCATCGGTGGCCGCCGAGTCGTCTTGCGGGACGACCTGCTCGCCTTTTTGGCAAAGGCCCGGGAGGCCGCCTGACCCATGGAGGGCGACGTTATCCCATTTCCGCTGGCGCGGCGGCGCGACTACGTCCGCCGGCAAGCCGATTGGCTCGCTCAACAGAGCGAGGTGGCGGCCGAACGCAACCTTTCGCGGCAGCTAGCCCAACAGCGGGAAACGCTGCTGCGGCGCGGCGTCGATCATGCCAGTGCGGACGCCGAGGTGGCGGCGCTGGAAAAAGCTATTCGCGCGGAGATTTGGTCTCTGGCGCATATTCGTGGAGGTGCTGCTTGAGTTCGAAACGATCCCGCCCCGGGCGCACGGTGAGCCTTGGTCCGCCGGAAGGCCAACCGTTCATTTGGATGACCAAGAACATGTTGGGCTCAATCACCCATCTCGCCCTTGGCATTCACGCGCGGAGGATCTTGGACTTCCTGCTGTATGAACACATGGCGCATGGCGGCAAGGAAAACGGCAACCTGGCTGCTCCCTACAAGCAGTTGGAGGTTTGGGGGCTGACGTCAGCCGACGTTAGGAAGGGTTTTGAGGAACTGTTCGTCACCGGCTTTGTGCGCCTGACGAAACAGGGCCTGCGGACTCAGGGGCGTGGAGAGCCCGCGCGTTATGCGTTGACCTGGCTGCCGACGATGGTTGGGGCGCTGGAACAGGCGGCGCCGACGCACGATTGGCAGGATGTCCT
>FSWM01000186.1_pt1 | contig 25305 bp, 24 predicted proteins | sample 1637841 | NCBI WGS metagenome assembly FSWM01 (sample SAMEA3914789, study PRJEB12502) | metagenome | biome: forest; material: soil | place: Canada | collected 2011-07-03 | depth 0.3 m | reverse complement strand
TTGGTCGGAGTAGCAGGATTCGAACCTGCGACCCCCGCCTCCCGAAGACGGTGCTCTACCAGACTGAGCTACACTCCGACGCGAGGCGCGGCTTATAGAGCAGGCTTGGGGGGGCCGCAAGCCAATGCGCGCCGCATCCAACAGCCGCCGCCTTTTCCCGTGGGCCATCCCGACGGATGATGCGCCGGATGCGCACAAGCCCGCCCGGCGGTGTTGCAAAGGCTCGGGGGTTGCGATATCTCCCACCGCCTCGCGGCGCCCCTGGGCGTCCGCCCGGCCTTCGGCCGGCCCTGCTGGGGGATGGTGTAATGGTAACACTGCGGTTTTTGGTACCGTCATTCTAGGTTCGAGTCCTAGTCCCCCAGCCACTTTTGATCCGCCGCATTGATTTCACGACGATTTCCGTGCCGCAGCGGGCAGGGCGCGTAGGTGTTCGAGCATGACCGCCTCGGCCCGGATCGCGGGCGCCGGGCCGAACGACTGGACCAGATCCGTCGGTAGTCGCGGCAATCGGGGTCTGTGCAGGGTCAGGCGAGGATAGGCGACCGCCAGGTGGTCGCAAAGGGATTCGCCGGCGGCCTTGGCCACCGCATATTCGATGGCCCGCGTCGACAGGGCGTCCAGATATTGGGTCGACGGATAGAAGACGGCGACCGGACCCGGATTCTGCTCCAACAGGGCCTGCACGACCTGGCTGAACCCTTCCACATAGAGGGTGGCGTGGCGGCGAAAAACGGCGCGATCGAACTGGCCGACATCGTTCAGCGCCAGAAACGACGTGGCGAAATAGTAGAGGTGGGTGGGTGGGGCAGCGGGGTCGCAGGGCAAAAGCGCCGCCGGATCCGCAGCGTCATAGGCGAAGGCCTGGGCTCGCCCGCCGGCGGCGGCGATCTCCTCGACGACCCTTTGCGCGTCGGCCGCGCCCAGATGATAACTCAGCCGCACGTCGGCGCCGCCGAGCGCCAGGAGCTTGGCGGTCAACTCCCCCAAGCCGCGCGATCCGCCGATGATCACCGCCCTCTGGCCGGCGAACGGCTGGTCTAAGACCAACTCGGCCAGTTGGACGGCCGCGGGCTGTCGCTGAGGCTCGGGGCGGCGGAAGACAATCAGGGCGCCGGAGGCGACGCCGCTGTCGATGGCGATCTTCAGGCGGTCATATCGGGGATCGGCCCGCTCGACCCGATAGGTCAGGCTCGCCGCCGGCGTCGCGGCCCGCGTGAAGCTCAGTTCGAGGGCGCTGAACAGCGAGTAGAGACCTGGGCAGCGCATGCCCACCAACCGGGTCAAGCCCAAAAGCAGGGCCAACTGATCCGCCGCCAACCCGCCGCCGCGTGGCGCCGCCAGGGCCAGGGTTCCGGTGTCGGCCGTCAGATCGGCGAAGCTCGCCGCCCGGCAAGGCTCCGGCGCCAGGATCGCTGGCCACAGACGCAGATCTGGGGCGGGCGCATCAGATGGGGCGGCGAGGGTCGCCTCGATATCGGCGGTCGTGCGTCCGCCGCTGGCGATCCGGATCCGAAAATGATCCCCCGTGTGTGACACCAGGGTGCAGATCGCCGGTTCGTCCACCCGCAAGGGCAGGGGAAATTGAACCTTGAGGCCGGCCAGGCGCGCGCCGGCCGGCAGAGTCTGGTCCAGCGCCCAGATAAGGGCGTGCACGCCATGGACGATCGGCGCGCCAAAGGCTGACCGGCGGGCCTGGGCCGGGTCGCTATGGATAGGGTTGTGGTCGCCCGAAACCTCGGCGAAGGCCAGGTTGTCGGCGAGGCTGAAGACGCGGGCGGCCATGACCGACAGTCACTCCAGCTTGGGCGGCGCTAAGGGAATCGAAACCCTATCTTAATCGAAACGCCCAACCCTAGAACCATCCAGATTCTGTCTGGCAGCGCAGGCAAAACGCCGCGCCGCGACCCGTGAAATCACCAGGATCTCGAACCATCCGAGCGCCGGCCTTGTTCCGCCGCCGCCGGCATAGTCAGGGCTTGCGCGCATGAACCAGATGATCACGTCCGCCGAGCTGAAATCGGTCACCGCCCTGGCCGACTCCGGTCAGGACGCGCAGGCCTGGCAGGCGCTGCAGGCCTTGTGGCGGCGTTCGCCCAACCTGACCATGGCCGGATTTGTGCGGGCTTCGGCCCCCAGGTTCGAAGGTTTCATGCCGATCCAGCATCGCGCCTATATCCTGCGCTCGTTTACGGTCGAGCCGGTCATGGCCCTGCTGCAGGCCGCCGCCGCCCTGGCGGGGATCCGGCTCGAGGTCGGGCTGGGTGAGTTCAACGCCATCGCCCAGGACGTCTTCAATCCCTCCAGCCCGCTCTACGCCAGCCAGCCTCAAACGGTGTTTCTGGCTCAGCAGACCCGCGATATCTCGCCGATGCTGTGGGCGTGCAATCTCACCGACCAGGCGGCGGTCGAGGAGGAGATCGGCCGCGTGGTCGCCGGCTATCGCGGGCTGATCGACGCTTTTCGCGCCAACAGCGCCGCAGCCCTGGTGGTCCACGGCCTGGAGCGTCCGGCCCGCGCCGTCGCTGGCCTCCTCGATCGCCAGCGCGCCTGTGGGCAGGCGTCGGGTATCTGCGAGGCTAACGACCAGTTGTCGGCCCTGTGCCGCGAGCATCGCGATGTCTATTTCCTCGACTATGACGAACTGGTCGCTCGCCACGGTCGCCTGAACTGGACCGACGAGCGCAAATGGCTGACCGCGCGCCTGCCTATCGCCGCCGCCTGCCTGCCGCATATGGCTCAGGAATGGCTGCGCTTTTTGATCCCGCTTAGCCACGCCACGGCCAAGGTGCTGGTGCTCGATCTCGACAATACCTGCTGGGGCGGCGTGATCGGCGAGGACGGCATGGCCGGCGTCAAGCTGGGCGGGGAATATCCGGGCGCCGCCTTTACCGCCCTGCAGCGTGTGGCGCTCGACCTCCATGCCCGCGGCGTGGTGCTGGCCGCCTGCAGCAAGAACAATCTGGCCGACGCCATGGAGGCGATCGAAACCCACCCGGACATGCTGCTGCGACCACATCATTTCTCGGCCCTGCGGATCAATTGGACCGACAAGGCCGAGAACCTGCGCGCCATCGCCGAGGAACTGAACCTGGGCCTCGATAGCCTGGTGTTCGTCGACGACAATCCAGTTGAGCGCGAACGCGTGCGCCAAGCCCTGCCTCAGGTGCGGGTGCTGGAGATGCCGGCCGACCCGATGGACTATGCCGACGCCCTGCGATCCTCACCCTGGTTCGAGCAGCTCAGCCTGTCGGACGAGGATCGCCAGCGGGGTCAATACTATACTCAGGAGCGCGAGCGGCGGCGGCTGGCCGAGGACGGCGGCGGCATGGAGGGTTTTCTGCGCTCGCTGGACATCACCGCCCAGGCGGCTCCGGTCAACGATCTGACCCTGGCCCGCACCGCCCAGCTGACCCAGAAGACCAACCAGTTCAACCTGACCACGCGCCGTTACAGCGAGGCGGACATCGCCGGCATGCTGGCCAGTGGCCGCTGGATCGTCCGCACCCTGCGCGCCCAGGACCGTCTGGGCGACAGCGGCATAGTCTGCGTCGGCCTGGTCGAACTGGACGGCGCACGCGCCCGGATCGACAGCCTGATGATGAGTTGCCGGGTGATCGGGCGGGGCGTGGAGACCGCCTTCCTCGCCGACCTGATCTCCGCCGCGCAGGCTGCGGCGGCGACGACGATCGAAGGCCTTTATCTACCGACCGCCAAAAACGCTCTATGCGCGCAATTCTATGCCGAGCACGGCTTTGACTATGCGGGCGGGCAGGACGGCGGCGGGGCCTGCTACCGCCTGGACGTCGCCGCCAGCACCATCGCGCCGCCCGACTGGATCACCATGATCTGAACATCGCCAAGGCGCCGCCCGTCGCCACATCGACACTCCTCACCCCTTGGCCACCCTGATCGGGCGGGACGGCCGAACCATTGGAATAAAAGATGCAAGCTGCTGAATTCGAACAGATTCGGGAAATCATGGCCAATGTCATGATGGTCGATCCGGAAGATATCACCCTGGAATCGACCCCCAACACCCTGTCGGCCTGGGACTCGCTGCGCCACCTCAATCTGGTGCTGGCGCTGGAGGAGGCCTATGGCTTTTCGCTGATGCCGGAAGAGGCCGAAAAGCTGGTGGATGTGAAAACCATCGCTGCGACGGTCCAGCAAAAGCTGCACGGCTGACCGCCGTGAACATGATCCATGAACGCATGCTGGGCCGGCAATCGACCCTGGCCCTGACCCTGTTGACCTCCGGCGCCGAAGGCCTGCCGATCGCGATGTTCCTGCATGGCGCCCAGCGCAATCGGAGCGTGGGGTTGCAGGCGTGCCAGCTGCTCGTCAGCCAGTTCGATGTGGTCCTTGTGGATCTGCCGGGTCACGGCGAAAGCGAAACGCCGCTGGACGTCAGCATTGATGACTTCGCGCTCGAGATCACCCATCTGTTGCTGCTGCGTTTTCCCGGGCGGCCGGTGATGCTGATCGGCGAATCGATCAGCGGTGTGATCGCCCTGCGCGCCGCCGCCGATCCTCGCCTGGATATTCGCTGGCTGGTGCTGCTCGACCCGCCCCTGACCACCGCCAAGCAATGGCATATCCGCATCAATTCGGTCTCGGCCATGACCAAGGACAGCTCCCTGTTTCGGCGGCTGTTCAGCGGGGCGATGTTCGGCGTGTTCGACAACGACCGGCAGGAGGAGCGGATCTATTACGACCTCCTGGCCGGGGTGAAGGTTCCCTGCCTGGTCCTGACCGGCGACCTGCCCCTGCACCCTAATCGTCCCTCGCCCAAGGCCATGTGCTGCCTGGACGAGACCGATCTGTGGGTGATCCAGAAACTGTGCGGTCGCCGGGTGCTGGTGGCGCGGGTCAGGAATTCCGGCCACACCGTGGTGACCGACCAACCGGCCGCTTGCATGCAGACCGTCCAGCATTTCGTCGCCGCCCACCCGATGAACGCCAAGGTCGCCGCATGAAGGCCGCGGCGCTGAGCGGGGCCCAGGCCGCCCTGGCGGCGGGCGATCATGAGGACGCCGCCCTGCTGTGCGAGCAGGCCTTGATCGACGGACCGAGCCTTGAGGCCCACATTCTTGCGGCCGCCTGCACGGTGAGCGGCCAGCCGGCCAGCAAGGCCGTCGGCCATCTGCGCAAGGCGGCGGCCTTGGCGCCGTTCGAAGAGGTCGTGAGCCGCTTGTCAGCCTGTCTCGCGCCGGCGCCGCCGAGCCTTGAAGCCGGCGCCGCGATCGGCGCGCTGATCAACGCCAACCTGCCGCGCCTTGGCCCGCCCCTGGCCGTCCGACTGGCCCGCACGCATCGCCACATCAACGTTCTGGGCACCAGCCACGTCCGCTTCCTCAGCGGCCATGACCTGTTCTTCCCGCTGTTTGTCGGCATGGGGCCGGACACCCTGGTGCTGACCGAGGAGCGCTTCGAGGTCTGCCGGCAAAAGCTGCTCGACAATATCGCGCGGGTCGACCCGGCGATGGACGCCATGATCGTGCTCGACGCCGAGCCCTACTATCATGTCTACAACAATTTCGGTACGCGGCCCGGTCAGGAGGCTGCGGTCACGGAGGATGACCGGGCGAGGATGCGCCTGGTCTGCGGCCGCTACGAGGCCATGCTGACCGAACTGCAGTCCAAGATCAGCGGACGGCTGATGCTGCTCAACGCCCTGCCCAGCTATATTCCGATGATCACCGAACTGGCCGCCTATCTGAATAGCCAGACGCGCGCCATGTGCGAGCGGGTCGGCGTCGCCTTCATAGACATCTGGAGCCAGCTCTATGATCCGGCCAGTGGCGGCCTGCGCCGGGATCTGGCCGCCGAAGCCTATAATGACGACATCCACCTGAGCGAAAAGGCCATTCCGATCCTGTTCGACGGCTTGCGCCGGGCAGGGGTGATCGGGCTGGAGGCCGATCCGGCCAAGCTGTTCGGTTATGGATATCTGCATGGCTTCGCGGTCGCCACAGGCGGCGAGACCCGCATCTGGCCTGAGGCGGACATCATTCCGGCCAACGCCATGAAATCGCATAAGGTCGCCGCCGCTCACATCGCCAAGAAGGCCTTGGACATGATCGCCGGTCACCTGGTCGCCCGCCCGGGCGCGCGGGTGCTGTTCGTCAACGCCCTGGAAGGCTTTCTGCCGCTGAATCTGCCGCGCACCCTGATGGGTCAGTGCGTGGCGGTCTGCGACAGTCCCGCCTATCTGGATGTCGCCCAGCGCATCGCCAATTTCGCTGGCCGCGACGAGATCAAGTTCACGGGCTGGCGGACGGATCTGTTGGAGCTGATCAAGGGGCGCCGGTTCGATCTGGTGGTGGCCAACCTCCATCCCGACGACATCGAGGCCGGCGCCGCGCGCGCTGAAGCCTTGCTTTCGGTGGTCGACGGCGAAGCCTTGATGGTCATCACCCCCGATGAGCATGCCGCCGCCGGCCTTTTTCGCCATCGGGCTGGCTATCGCGCTATCGCCATCGGCAACAACCACATCCCCGAACGCTGGCGCGAGAGCCGACTACTGGCGGGATGATCGGCGGTCGGCCGAAGTTGTGCATTTTTGCCGTCCACACAGATGCTCGCCTCAGGCGAGAAAAGGCGCTGGTTCACATCCCATCCCTCAGCTAGGCTTTCCCCGAGGATGTACAGGATAGTCGCTCAGGCGACTTTGGGCCCGTGAACCGTTTAAAGTCGCTTCGACCAGCATTCTGGCGCGAAATGCTCGCCCCTGCGGTTCTGTTGGTGTTCCTGGCCGGGCTGACGATCCTTTTGTCGATCAGCCATCTCTATTCCGTCAGACAGGATCGCCGCTGGGTTCTGCACAGCCACCAGGTGATCCAGGCGACACAAACGCTGTTTTCCCTGATCCAGGATGTGGAGTCTGGTCAACGCGCCTATCTGATCGAAGGCGATCCGCGATTTCTGGACGCCTATGGGGTGAGCCAGGCCGAGATTCCGGCCGCTTCGGCCGCGCTGGACCGCCTCGTCGCCGACAACCCCGCACAAAGGGCCCGGGTCGCGCGCCTTAACGCCCTGGTCGCTCGCCGGGCGGATCTCGCGGCGCGGCGCGTCGACTTGGCGCGCAGAGGACGCCTGACCGAGGCCCGCACCGTACAATATGGCGACGGCCGGACGACCATGGACGCGATCAGGAGCAGCGTCGCTGAATTGGTCCGGAACGAAGGAGTCCTGCTGGACCAGCGCACTCACCGCGCGGATCGCACCGACCTGGCGGGCCTGGCGGTCGGGCTTTTGTTCAGCGCCCTGTCCATTCTTGGGCTTGGGGCGATGATGATGTCCATGGCGCGCGCCAACAAGCGCCTGGAGCATGAGATCGGCGAGCGCGAGATCGCCGAGGCGGCGCGCCGCGAAGGCGACGCACTCTACCGGGCGATCTTCGACAATACCGCCGACCTGATCTGCGTACTCGACGCCACGCCGGACGGGCGTTTCATCATGACTCAGGTCAACACCGCCTATGAACGGGCGGTCGGAATGAGCGCCGAGGCGATGCGCGGCGTCGATGTGGCCCTGATCACCAACGAGCCCCAGCGTGAGCCCCTGGTCGCCCATTTGAAGAAGGTCAGCGAGTCGGCGCAGCCCGTCTTCACCCGCGATCGCGTTTTCCTTCCCGCCGGCGAGCGGACCTGGGAATCCGTGCTGGTCGCCGTGCGCAATCTCGAGGGGCGCACCGAGCGAATTGTCGGCTCGTCTCGGGACGTGACCGAGCGGGACCAGGCTCAAGATCAGTTGCGCCGGGTCCAGCGCATGGACGCCGTCGGCCACCTCACCGGCGGCGTGGCCCACGATTTCAATAACCTGCTTCAGGTCATCCGCGGCAATCTGGAGCTGATCTCGGCTCAGATCGGCGATGGGCCCGGCTCGGTCCGCATCAAGAACGCCCTCCACGCCGCCGAGCGCGCCGCCCAGCTGACACGCCAGCTCCTCGCCTTTGCGCGGCGTCAACCGCTTGAGCCCAAGGTGGTCAATCTCGGTCGCCTGATCACGGACATGAGCGAGATGCTGCGCCGCACCCTCGGCGAGGCTGTGGATGTGGCGACGGTGCTGGCCGAGGATCTATGGAACACCCTGGCTGACCCGGCCCAGGTGGAAAGCGCCATTCTCAACCTGGCCCTCAACGCTCGTGACGCCATGGCGGGCGGCGGGCGGCTGACCATCGAGATCACCAACGCCGAGCTCGACGACAGCTATGCCCGCCGGGATACGGATATCGAGCCGGGGCAATATGTGCTGATCGCCGTGTCCGACACGGGCCACGGCATGGATGCGGCGACCCAAAAGCGGGTGTTCGAACCCTTTTTCACCACCAAGAGCGAGGAGAAGGGCACGGGCCTGGGTCTCTCCATGGTCTATGGCTTCGTCAAGCAGTCTCACGGCCATGTTCAGCTCTATAGCGAGCTGGGGCAGGGCACGACGGTGAAGATTTACCTGCCCCGCGCCCACCAGGACGAGCAGGAGCCGGAATTCGCTCCCACGGGTTCGCTTCGCGGTCATAGCGAAGTGATCCTGGTGGTCGAGGACGACGATCTGGTTCGCGCCTCCGCTGTTGGCATGCTGCGGGACCTTGGCTACACCTGTATCCACGCCGCCAACGGCGCCGCGGCCCTGGCGGTGCTCAAGGGCGGCGCCAAGGTCGATCTGCTGTTCACGGACGTGGTCATGCCCGGCCCGGTCAAGAGCCGGGACCTGGCGCGCGAGGCGCAGGCGCTGCGCCCCGGCCTGCCGGTGCTCTACACGTCTGGCTATACCGAAAACGCCATCGTTCATCATGGCCGGCTGGACGAGGGCGTCCATCTGCTCAGCAAGCCCTATACCCGCGACGGCCTGGCGCGGAAGATCCGCGCGTTGCTCACTACCGTACGGCGGGTGGTGTTGGTGGTCGAAGACGACTTCCTGGTCCGGATGGCGGCGGTGGACATGATCGAAGCCCTGGGCTTCACGCCGCTTCAGGCCGGTGATGCGCCCAGCGCCCTGGCCATCCTCAATGAGCAGGAGCAGATCGATGTCCTGTTCACCGACGTGGGTCTTCCCGGCTTGCGCGGCACCGAACTGGCGGTCCAGGCCAAGGCCCTGCGCCCGGATCTTCGGGTGATCTTCGCCAGTGGTTATGGCGATGTGGGCGAGACCGAGGGCCTGCCCGAAGCCATCCACCTGCGCAAACCCTATGAACAGGACGAACTGGCCGAGGCGCTCGCGACCGCGGTGGCGTAGAGTGGCTTGAGGAAAGGTGCGGGGCTAATCCGCCACGCTTTCTGGCGCGAGCTCATAGATCCGGGAGCAATATTCGCAGGTGACCCGGATCTTGCCGTCGCCTTCCACCATCTGTTCCCGTTCCTCCAGGGGAAACGACCGGATCACCCCCTCGATGCGCTCCTGTGAGCAGCGGCAGAAGGCGCGCAGGGGCTGGGGCTTGAAGAGGCGCACGCCTTCCTCGTGGAAGAGGCGATAGAGCAGGGTTTCAGGCGGGACGGTGGGATCGATCAACTCATCCTCGCCGACCGTCTCGAACAGGGCCTGGGCGGTTTCCCAGGTTTCCAGCGTGGGGCCGCGGGCGTCGTCCTCGGCGATGTTCTGCAGCAGGATGCCGCCGGCCCGCCAGTGGGCGGTCTCGCCAGTCTGCACCTGACCCACCGCCAGGCGGACGCGGGTGGGCGTCTGTTCGGACTGGGCGAAATAGTGCTCGGCGCAGAGGGCCAGGGTCTCGCCCTCGATCGGCGTAATGCCCTGATAGCGCTCCATGTCCGCGCCCTGATCCACCGTCATGATGAACACCCCGCCGCCCAACAGGGTCTTGGCGCCGGGGCGGGTGAAGCCCTTGGAGACCTCGGCCACGCGCTCGGCGTCAAACCGGCAATAGCCGCGCAGGGCGCCCGAAGTGTCATAGTCGGCGACCACATAGGCCACCGGTCCGTCGCCTTGAGCCTGCAATATAAGGCGACCTTCGAATTTCAGGCTGGCCCCGACCAGGGCGGCCAAGGCGCAGGCCTCGCCCAACAGGTCGGCCACCGGCTCCGGATAGTCGTGGCGGGTCAGGATGTCGTCGACCATGGCGCCCATGCGGGCGATACGGCCCCGCACGGGGCGTTCGCCGATCTGGAAGGCGGCGACCAGGTCGTCGGTGGGGTAGTCAGCTGTGAGGTCTGTGTCGGTCACGGCGCGCTTGCAAAATGGTGCGGGCCTCGCCCCAAAAAGGGCTTGGCCGGCGAACGGAGGGGACAGGGTGGGAGCGCCCTAAATAGGCGCTTGCCCGGAATAAGCCAGGGGCGGGCGAAAGTGACGGCCCAAATCAGCTCCCGGCGAAGCACCAGGCCAGGATCGCCTTCTGGGCATGGACCCGGTTTTCAGCCTCGTCCCAAACCGCCGATTGCGGTCCGTCCAGCACCTCATCGGTCACTTCCTCGCCGCGATGAGCCGGCAGGCAATGCAGGAACAGAGCGTCCGGCGCGGCCAGGGCCATCAGGTCGGAGTCCACCTGATAGGGCTCCAGGGCCGCGAGCCGTTCGTCATGGTCCAGGTCGCCCATGGACACCCAGGTGTCGGCGATCACCGCGTCGGCGCCGCGGACCGCTTCGCGCGGATCTTCGAAGATTTCGATCTTGGCGCCCAGCTCGAGCCCGCGGGCGATGTCGAGGCGGTCGGGGGCATAGATCTTGGGCGCCGCGACGCGCAGGGTGAAGCCGAGCTGGCCGGCGACGTGCATGAAGCTGGCGCACATGTTGTTGCCGTCGCCCACCCAGGCCAAGGTCCTGCCGCGGACGTCGCCTCGGCGTTCCTCATAGGTCTGCAGATCGGCGATGATCTGGCAGGGATGGCTGGCGTCACTGAGTCCATTGATCACGGGCACGCTGGAGGCGGCGGCGAAGCGCTCGAGGGTCTCGTGGGCGTTGGCGCGGATCATCACCGCATCGACCATCCGCGACAGCACCCGCGCCGTGTCCTCCACGCTCTCGCCGCGGCCCAACTGCATGTCGCTGGCGGTGGCGATGATCGAACGGCCGCCCAGTTGGCGGATGGCCGCGTCGAACGAAAAGCGGGTGCGGGTCGAGTTCTTCTCGAAGATCATCGCCAGGGTGCGGTCGCGCGCCGGGGCGTCCGTATCGGGGCGGCCCTGTCGCCAGCCGAGGCGGGCGGCCTTGCGCGCCCGCGCATCGTCGATCAGGCCGCGCAAGGTGGTGGCGTCCAGTTTCCACAGGTCGATGAAATGGCGGGGATGGGCGGTCATCGGGAAAATCCGAAGGGCGTCCCGTCAGGGACGCGCCGAGGCCAGGGAGGAAGCGCGAAGCTCAGGCGTCAGGCGACCGCTTTTCGTCGCATCGCCTCGCAGGTCTGCTCGAGTTTTTCCACCGCCTCGCGCGCCTCGTCCAAGGTCAGGATCAAGGGCGGCAGCAGGCGCACGCAGTTGTCGCCGCCGCCGGCGATCAGCAGCCGGTGCTCGCGGGCCATGCTCATGAATTCGCGGTTGTTAGGCGCAAGCTTGATGCCGATCAGCAGGCCCTTGCCGCGGATATCGAGCACGATGTCCGGGAAACGATCCTTCAGGCCCGACAACTGCTGGCCGAGATAGCCTGCGACTTCACGTACATGGGCCAGGGTCTCGGGCTTGATGATCTCGTCAAAGGCGGCCGCGCCCACAGCCATGGCCAGCGGATTGCCGCCATAGGTCGAGCCGTGCGAGCCGACGGTCATGCCCTTGGCCGCCTCGGCGGTGGCCAGGCAGGCGCCGACCGGAAAGCCGCCGCCGAGGGCCTTGGCCACGCACATGATGTCGGGCGCCGCGTTCTCGGCCCAGTCATAGGCGAACAGTCGGCCAGTGCGGCCCATGCCGCACTGGATCTCGTCATAGATCAGCAGGGCGCCGGCCTCGGCGCACAGCTGGCGCATCTGCGTCAGCTGGGCCTCGGTCAGGGAGCGGGCGCCGCCTTCGCCCTGCACCGGTTCGACGATCACCGCCGCCGTGGTCGGGCCGAGCGCCGCCTTCAGCGCGTCCATGTCGCCGAACGGCAGATGTTGATAGCCGGGCAACTCGGGGCCGAAGCCCTCCACATAGGACGGGTTGCCGGCGGCGAACACCGCCGCGTAGGAGCGGCCATGGAAGGCCCCCTCGAAACCGATCACCTCGATCCGTTCTGGCTGGCCGTTCTTCCAGTGATATTTGCGCGCGGTCTTCAGCGCGCATTCGACAGCCTCGGTGCCGGAATTGGTGAAGAACACCACATCGGCGAAGGTCGCGGCGCACAGCTTGGCGGCCAGGGCCTCCTGTTCGGGGATCCGGTAGATGTTGGAGACATGCCAGAGCTTTTCGCCCTGTTGCTTCAACGCCCCGACCAGGGCCGGGTGAGCGTGGCCCAGAGCGTTGACGGCGATGCCGGCGACGCAGTCCAGATAGGCCTCGCCGTCCGTGGAATACAGGCGCGAGCCTTCGCCTCGCTCGAAAGCCAGCGGGGCGCGATTATAGACGCCCATGATGTGATCGCTGGAGCCGGCCGGCGTAGGGTCGGACATCGAAGCCTCCCGAAGACGCGAGGTTCCCGCGCCGGGAACCGGAAGGCCGAGGCTTTTCGCCATACCGGCGACCGCTGTCAACCGTCTGGCTGTGACAGCGCCGGCAAAAGCCGCCACAACAACGGCTGGAACCGGGTCCGTCTCAGGTTTTCAGCCGATAGCCGGTCTGGAACAGCCACCAGCAGGCCGCGCCCATGACCACGGACAACCCACCGACCACGGCCACCCCCACGGTCAGGGAGCCGTCGGCCTGGCCGATGAAGCCATAACGGAAGCCGGAGATCATATAAAAGAAGGGATTGTAGTGGGACACGGTGCGGAACGGCTCGGGCAGCCGATCGACCAGATAGAAGGTGCCGGACAGAAAGCTCATCGGCATGACAATGAAATTGGTCACCGCGGCCAGGTGGTCGAACTTTTCCGCCCACAGGCCGGTGACCATGCCGACCATGCCCATGAGCAGCGAGGCGCCGACGCCGAAATAAAGCACCGCCCACCAGTGCGCCACGGTGAACCGGGCGAAGATGAACACCGACAGGGCGGTGATGACCCCGACGAACACGCCGCGGGTGGCGGCGCCGGCGGCGAAGGCCCAGACCTGTTCAGTGGGAGACAGGGGCGGGGTCAGGAAATCCTGTGTCAGGCCCATCATCTTGGCCTGCATCAGCGAGGAGGATGAATTGGCGAAGGCCGCGTTCATGATCGACATCATGATCAGGCCGGGGCCGATGAAGACGGAGAAGGGCACGCCATGCACCGGCGGCCGTGCGCCGCTGGCGGCGACGGTGAAAACCATCAGATAGAGCAGGGTGTTGACCACCGGGGCCATCACCGTCTGCATCCCCACCTTCCAGAACCGGCGGATCTCCTTGAGATACAGGGTCTGGACGCCGGTCCAATTGACACCGGGATAGTCCCGGGGAGCGGGTGGGATCACGGGCGAGGCCGCACTGTCAGCCATATCTTTCATGCCCCTGATGTGCGCCTTGAGCGGGATCTGAGCAAGGGGACCGACGCAAGAGCCTTACCCTGCGACTCTTCGTCCCCCATATATTGATCCTGTGGACGGACGGTGAGGCGCCCATTGTGTCTGTTAAGAGTTTAGTTACTGTATCTAGTAGGAGCGGCCTTTCGCTGGGGCGCTGGGAACTAGATGTTGAATCCCGGCGAGCGTGGGCCGCAAGGCGGGTGGAGGTGTGCTATGGGTTGGACCGACGAGCGCGTTGAATCCTTGAAGAAGCTCTGGCTGGACGGACTTTCCGCCAGCCAGATCGCAAAACAGTTAGGCGGGGTGACCCGCAACGCCGTGATCGGCAAGGTGCACCGTCTTGGCCTGTCCGGCCGCGCGGCGCCCTCGCAGCCGGCGCGTCCGGTGTTCAAGGCGCCCCGTCCGCCGCGGCCGGTCAGCGCCGCGCCGGCGCCGCGCCGGATCGAAGCCCAGGCCCAGCCTCAGGCTGCGCCGACGCCGAACGCCGTGGTCTATGTGGAGGAGCCGGGTTCGGCCACCGTGCTGACCCTGGGCGCGCATATGTGCAAGTGGCCGATCGGCGATCCGTCCACCGACGGCTTCACCTTCTGCGGTCGCCGCGGCGCCGAGGGGCCCTATTGCGTCGAACACGCCCGGATGGCCTATCAGCCGCAACAGCCGCGCAAGCGTTCCGGCGCGACCGAACTGGCCCGCTCGCTGCGCCGCTATATCTAAGCAAACCTTTGCAGGTTTGCTTACACTTGGGACTCTGAGCAGCATTGATTTTGCTTCCAAAAAAGCAAAATCAATCGTGGCTTCAGCCACGCGAGGTTGCTTAGGTCGCACTTTTCCCTTTACCCGAGGGGCGAACGGCGAATAGGCGTCGGCCATGTTCTATCTCGTGCGCCATGGCCAGACCGCCTTCAACGCCGAGGGGCGATTTCAGGGCGGCCTGGATTCGCCCCTGACGCCCCTGGGCCAGGATCAGGCGGCGCGGGTCGGGCGGCTGTTGAAAGGCCTGATCGGCTCGCCTGAAGACTGGCTGATCCAGGCCAGCCCGCTGGGCCGCACGGTCCATACCGCTCAGATCATCTGCGCCGAACTCGGCGCCGATTTCACGACCGACGCCCGCCTCGCCGAGGTTCGCATGGGCGAATGGGACGGTCTGACCGACGAGGAGATCGAGGCGGCCTCGCCGGGGCTTCGTGATGGGTCCAGTCGCTACGATTTCTTTTTCCGCGCGCCGGGCGGCGAGGGCTATCAGGCCTTCGCCAGCCGGTTGGGCGATTGGCTGGCTGAGGCGGCCGCGGATTCGCGTCCGCGCCTCGCCATCTCCCACGGCGTGGCCGGCCGGGTGCTGCGCGGCCTCTATCTCGGCCTCGACAGGGCCGAAGCCCTGCGGCTGGAGACGCCGCAGGATGCGGTGTTCCGCCTGTCGGAAGGGCGGGTGGAGCGGATCGCCGGCGAGCCGGCCACGGTCTGATCGGCGCGTGATCGCTCAAAGGGGACTGAAATGCGCCTGAAGGGCCTGGCTTTGATCGGCGTCTTGGCCTTGGCCACGGCGTCGCCGTCCGGCGCGGCGGGGCGCCCCACGACCGCCGACGTCAGGTTCAAGGCGCTCTACACGCGTGAATGGGCCTGGCGCAAACAGCAGCTTCAGGTCGACGAGGACGATACGGGCGGCCCAGTCGAGCCCGACCTGCCCGATGTCAGCGCCGCCGCCCAGGCCAAGCGGCTGGCCTATTGGACCAAGGTCCTGGCCGAGCTGAACCGGATCAAACCTGCGCAGCTGTCGCCCGAACAGCAGCTCGACTACGCCGTCTATCACGCCCAGATCGTCTCCCTGGTGGCCGCGCAGCATTTCCGCGAATACGAAATGCCGCTCAATTCCGACACCTATTTCTGGGGCGAGCTGGCCGCCACCGCCCGCCGGCCGTTCAAGACCGAGGCCGATTACCGCAATTTCCTGCGGCAGCTCGATCAGGTTCCACGCTATTTCGCCGACGAAACCACCAATATGCGCGCTGGCCTGGCGCGGGGCTTCACCTCGCCCAAGGTCACGCTGCTGGGCCGGGACGCCACCATCGCCGCGGTGGCCGAGGCCAAGACCCCGCAGGACACTGTGTTCTACACGCCGTTCAAAACCATGCCGGCCGCGTTCTCCCCCGTCCTCCAGGCCCATCTGCGGGACCAGGCGGTCGGGGCGATCGGCGACAAGGTCATTCCCGCGCATCGGGCCCTGCTGGCCTTCATACGCGACGACTACATCCCCCATGCCCGGCAAAGCCTGGCCGCCGAGGCCCTGCCGGACGGCGGAGCCTACTATCAGTCCAAGATCGTCGAGTTCGCCACCGTCTACCTTACCCCCGACCAGATCCATCAGATCGGCCTGGACGAGGTGGCTGCGATCCACGCCCAGATGCTGGCGGTGATGAAAGAGGTGGATTTCAAGGGCGACCTGCCGGCCTTCCTGACCTTTCTGCGCACCGACCCACAGTTCTACGCCAAGACGCCGGACGAACTGCTGAAGGACGCCGCCTTCATCGCCAAACAATTCGACGGCAAGGCCGCGACTTGGTTCGGCCATCTGCCGCGCTCGCGTTTCGCTATCACGCCCGTGCCGCCCGAGATCGCGCCCTTCTACACCGCGGGTCGGGGCGGGGAGGGGCTGTTCCTGGTCAATACCTATGACCTGCCGTCGCGCCCGCTCTATTCCCTGACCGCCCTGACCCTGCACGAGTCGGCGCCGGGCCACGCCTTCCAGATCCCGCTGGCGGCCGAGAACCGCACCCAGCCGGATTTCCGCCGCCAGGTCTATATCTCGGCCTATGGCGAGGGCTGGGCGCTCTATTGCGAGAAGCTGGGCCTGGAAATGGGCATGTATTCCACGCCCTATGACCGCTTCGGCATGCTCAGCTATCAGATGTGGCGCGCCGCGCGGCTGGTGGTCGACACCGGCATCCACCACGACGGCTGGACCCGCGCCCAGGCCCAGGCCTATCTGCGCGACAACACCGCCCTGTCGAACCGCGAGATCGAGACCGAAGTCGACCGCTACATATCCTGGCCCGGCCAGGCCCTGTCCTACTATCTGGGCGAGCGCGCTATCCTGCAGGCGCGGGCCAAGGCGGAAAAGGCGCTGGGTCCGCGGTTCAACATCCGCGCTTTCCACGACACCATTCTGGACTTGGGTTCGGTGCCGATTCCGGTGATCGACCAGCGTATCGACCGCTTCATCGCCGCGGGCGGCAAGGGTCCGTATCCGGACGAGGAATAGTCCCGCTCTGGTATTGCAGCCCCGGGAGCGCTAGAAGCGCCGCCACCCTTTTCAGACGGCAGCTCCAACACACCATGGCCGGACATTCAAAATTCAAGAACATCCAGTTCCGCAAGGGCGCCCAGGACAAGAAGCGCTCCAAGCTGTTCTCCAAGCTGTCGCGCGACATCACCCTGGCGGCCAAGCAGGGCGTGCCCGACCCCGGTTCCAACGCCCGGCTGCGCCTGGCCATCACCAACGCCCGCGCCGAATCCATGCCGCGCGACAATATCGAGCGGGCGATCAAGAAGGCCCAGGGCGGCGAAACCGACACCTACGAAGAAATCCGCTATGAAGGCTTTGGCTCGGGCGGGGTCGGGGTGATCGTCGAGGTCCTGACCGACAACCGCAATCGCGCTGCGGCCTCGATCCGCTCGCTGTTCGGCAAGAACGGCGGCAATCTCGGCGAATCCGGCTCGGTGGCCTTTATGTTCGATCGGCTGGGGCAGATCGTCTATCCCGTCGCCGCCGGCAGCGAGGATGCGATCATGGAGGCGGCCATCGAGGCCGGCGCCCAGGATGTGGAATCCGATGACGAGACCCACACCATCTTCACCGCGTTCGAGGACCTGGGCGCGGTGATCGAGGCCCTGGAGGCCAGTCTCGGTCCCGCCAAGTCCACCGCCATCGTCTGGAAGCCCAAGACCGTGAACCCGGTCTCCGCCGACGAGGCGAGCACCCTGTTCAAGCTGATCGATGCCCTTGACGACGATGACGACGTCCAGACCGTCTACACCAACGCCGACTTCACCGACGACCAGCTGGCCAGCTGGGGAGCATAGGGCCGGGGCGGCGACACCGTCGCCAGCCGCCCCCGCGGGAGCCGTTAAGTCCGGCCGTTGACATCGACGGTCCAGCCCTTCGGCGGCGGCCCTCCGGCGCCCGGCACGCGCTGTGCAAAGCTCCACATGTGACCTTCGGGATCCAGGGCGACGTAGGTTTTGTCGCCGAAGAAGAACATCTGCGGCTCCATCAGTATTACCGCGCCGGCTTGCCGAGCGCGTTCGCAATGGGCGTCTACATCGGTGCTCATACTGACGCGCACCGTCTGAGTGCTGACGCCGCCGATGCTCTTTGGGCTTCGGTTTGAACCCTGCTTCTCAGGCACAATGGCGATATATCCGCCCTCCAGACCTGCTTCGGCGAAGACCAGATCGCCATGCTCGTCCCTGACCATGAGCCTGGTCTCGAAGCCAAACGCTTTCCTCAGCCAGTCCAGTGCGGCCAAGGGGTCTTGGTAATGAAGCTCGACCTGCACCGTGAAGGCCTTCTCTCCGCTCATGGGCGTTTCTCCTTGCCGACGGCATGACAATAGTCTATTATAAGACGATATTATTTTAGACAAATATATTTATCGGATGGATCTCGAACATGCCTGCCACCGGCTCGCGCTCAGGGACGGCGACCCGCGCTTCGCCGTCGCTCACCAGCGTGGGCTTCCTTCTCCACTTGGCTCTCGCACGTCTGCACGGCGCCGTCATGGAGGCGGTCCAGGACAGTGGTCTCTCCGGTAGTCAGCTAGCGGTGCTCGGGGCGCTCGCGGGCCGTGGCGGCATGGGCCAGCGTCAGCTCGGCGCTGTCACCCTGATCGAAAAATCGACCATGGTCCTGCTGGTGGACGGGTTGGAAGATGCGGGCTGGGTTCGCCGCGTTCGCTCGCCAGACGATCGACGCGTCTACATCGTCAAGCTGACGGACGAGGGAGCGCGGAAGTTTTCCGCGCTTGGCCCACGACTGCTCGAAGCTCAGCAACGTTTTCTAGAACAGCTCGATGAAACCGAAGTCAGGGCCTTTAGGGACATGCTGGAGCGACTTGGCGCGCCAAACGGCCCGGGTGGGAGAACCGACTAATCGCTCAGAAGGGCTCGTGCCGAAGTCCGCTCCTTACGTGGCTCCATCATTCGCAACCAACGCGCGTCGGCGAACGCGTCCTGTTCAATGAAAACAAAAGAAGAACATTTGTGACGCCTCCGTCACAGCAAAACACCTCGTTCTCCGCAGCTCACCCGTTAAAACTTAACGCGGAATCCGCCTTCCGTGCGCGTTAACCTGTCGTTAACCATGATTTTCAACCTCCTGTTCACAGTTTGTTTTAACCTTTCGATAACCACGTTCTTTAAGGGTTTGATAACCCTATTCCGCCTTTGCCTCAGGGACGCGACCGGGCGATGGTGGGAACACATGACGAACGCGATTCGCATCCTTGGGCTCGACCCCGGCCTGCGCCGCACCGGCTGGGGCGTGGTGGCGGTGGACGGCGCGCGGCTGATCCATATCGGCCACGGCGTGATCGCTCCGCGCGACACCCTGCCCTTCGCCGAGCGGCTGCTGTTCCTGTTCCAGGCCATCGTCGCGGTGATCGAGGAATATGCGCCGCATGAGGCGGCGGTGGAGGAAACCTTCGTCACCGCCAATGGCTCCTCGACCTTGAAACTCGGCCATGCCCGCGCCGCGGCCATGATCGCTCCGGCCCAGGCGGGCCTGCCGGTGGCCGAATACGCCGCCAAGGTGGTCAAAAAGTCCGTTGTCGGCACCGGCGGGGCGGACAAGGCCCAGGTGGCCTTCATGATCGCCCGGCTGCTGCCCACGGCGGGGTCGCCCACCGCCGACGCCGCCGACGCCCTGGCCGTGGCCATCGCCCACGCCCATGCCCGCAGGACGCGCAAACTGGGCGCCGCGGCATGATCGGCCGTTTGCGGGGTCTGGTGGCCGAGGTCGGCGAGGAAGAGGCCCTGATCGATGTCGGCGGGGTCGGCTATGTGGTGCGATGCGGCGGCCGCACCCTCTCGCGCCTGCCCGCGCTGGGCGACGAGGCGCTGATCCACATCGAATCCCACTGGTCCGAGGCCGCCGGCGCCCGGCTCTACGGCTTCCTCAGCCGCGAGGAGCGCCGCGCCTTCGTCATGCTGCAGAACATCCAGGGCGTGGGCCCCAAGGCCGCGCTGGGCGTGCTCGACGTGTTGTCTCCCGCCGAACTGGCGGGGGCCGTCGCCCGCGAAGACAAGGCCGCCGTCGGGCGAGCCCAGGGGGTCGGGCCCAAGCTCGCCATCCGCATCATCACCGAGCTCAAGGGCAAGCCGATCAGCGAGGGGCCCATCGCCGCCGCGCCGGCCGGTCAGATCCATCGCCCGCCCCCGCCGTCGTCCGCCGGCGAGGCTGTGGCGGCCCTGATGGGGCTGGGCGTGGCCGAGATCCTGGCGCGCCGGCACGTGGAGGCGGCTGTGCTGCGCCTGGGCGAAGACGCCGATGAAAAGGCGCTGATCAAGGCGGCCTTGCAGGAGCTGGGTCGTTGACCCGTCTCGTCTCGGGCGAAGCGGGCGAGGCCGAGGGCTCCGACCGCGCCCTGCGGCCCCAGACCCTGAGCGAATTCGTCGGCCAGGAGCCGATCAAGGCCAATCTGAAAGTGTTCATCGACGCCGCCCGGGGGCGCGGCGAAGCGCTGGACCATGTGCTGCTGTTCGGTCCGCCAGGCCTTGGCAAGACCACCCTGGCCCAGATCGTCGCCCGTGAGCTCGGGGTGAACTTCCGCGCCACCAGCGGTCCCGTCCTGGCCAAGGCTGGGGATCTGGCGGCGATCCTGACCAATCTCGAACGCAACGACGTCCTGTTCATCGACGAAATCCATCGCCTGGCCTCCAATGTGGAGGAGATTCTCTATCCGGCCATGGAAGACCACGTCCTGGACCTGATCATCGGCGAGGGACCCTCCGCACGCTCGATCCGCATCGACCTGGAGCCCTTCACCCTGGTGGCGGCCACCACCCGCGCGGGCCTCTTGGCCACGCCCCTGCGCGACCGCTTCGGTATCCCCCTGCGGTTGGAATTCTATACGCCGGAGGAATTGCAGCGGGTGCTGACCCAGGCGGCGCGCAAGATGGGCGCGAACCTGACACCCGAGGGCGCCGGAGAGATCGCCACCCGCGCGCGCGGCACCCCCCGCGTGGCGGGCCGATTGCTGCGCCGCGTGCGCGACTTCGCCGAGGCCGAGGGGGCCGCCGCGATCGACCGCGCCTGCGCCGCCCGGGGCCTGGCCCGGCTGGAGGTCGACGAAGCCGGCCTGGACAGCCTGGATCGCCGTTACCTGCGGGTCCTGATCGAGCACTATAACGGCGGCCCGGCCGGGGTGGAGACCCTGGCCTATGCGATCGCCGAGGCCCGCGACGCGGTGGAGGACGTGATCGAGCCCTATCTGATGCAGCAGGGCTTTATCCAGCGCACCCCGCGCGGGCGCATCGCCGCCGCCCGGGCCTATATGCACATCGGACTGACGCCGCCCGCCGCGCCCAAGGCGCAGCCGAGGCTGTTCGAGGAGGAGTGAGGGTGGGAGGAGTGAGGGTGTCCGCCATTGAACCCACCGCGGGGGTCTTCGAGGGGCGGGAACACGTGCTGCCGGTGCGCGTCTATTACGAAGACACCGACTTCACCGGGGTCGTCTATCACGCAAACTATGTCCGTTATTTCGAACGTGGCCGCTCGGATTTCCTGCGCTTGGCGGGGGTCAGCCATTCCGATCTGCTGGCGCGCGAGGATCCCGCCGCCTTTGTCGTCACCCGCCTGGTTATCGATTTTCGGCAGCCAGCGCGGATCGACGACGCGCTGCAGGTGCGCACCACTTACGACACGGTCAAGGGACCGCGCCTGATGATCAGCCAGCGCATTTTGAGGGGTGAAACGCTCATCGCCAAGGCTGAGGTCGAAGCAGCCTGCATCAATCTGAACGGCCGGCCGCGAAAGCCGCCCTCGGGACTGGTCACGACCCTGTCGCCATGGTTTGCAACACCAGCGCCATAGTTTCACCACCCCGCCCAGGCATCGCCCCCAAAGGCGTCGCCGCAACAGCCGTCCCCCAACTCGTCGCCTCAAGAGAGACAGAAGATTTCGGAGCCCAACACCCATGGACGCTGTCCATAGTTCCCTGACCAGCGACAATTTCTCGATCATCGCCGTGTTCCTGCGCGCCGACTGGGTGGTCAAGGGCGTGTTGCTCGGGCTTGTTCTGGCCTCGCTCTGGTCTTGGACGGTGATCATCGACAAGCTGGTCCGCTTCGCCGCCCTCAACCGCGAGGCCGACCAGTTCGAGGAAAAGGTCGGCGCCGGCCGGGCCCTGGACGATGTCGCCGCCGAGGCCGGCGACAATCCGACGGGGGCCATGCCGCGCCTGTTGCAACTGGCCATGAAGACCTGGCGCGAAAGCCGCCGTACCGGCATGGACGACACCCAGGCCGCCTTTCTGCTGCAGCGGATCGACCGGGGCATGGACGTCATCGTCGCCCGCGAAAGCGCGCGCGTGGAGCAGGGGCTGAGCTCCCTGGCCATCGTCGCCACCGCGTCGCCCTTCATCGGCCTGTTCGGCACGGTCTGGGGCATCATGCACGCCTTCCAGTCCATCGCGCAGCAGAAGAACACCAGCCTGTCGGTGGTGGCGCCCTCGATCGCCGAGGCCCTGTTCGCCACTGCCGTCGGCCTTGCGGCGGCGATTCCAGCCTATATCGCCTACAACAAGTTCTCCGCCGACGCGGGCAAGTTCGCCGACCGGCTCGGCGGTTTCGCCGACGACCTGGCTGCGGCCATCGCCCGGCGCCTGTCCGAGCGGAGCTGATCGGCCATGGCCCTTTCGCTCGATTCCTCTGACTCCCGCCGCGGCCGCCGCCGCCGTGGCCGCGGCCGGCGGGTCCTGGCCGAGATCAACGTCACGCCATTGGTGGACGTGATGCTGGTGCTGTTGATCATCTTCATGGTCTCCGCGCCCCTGCTTACCGCGGGTGTGCCGGTGGAGCTGCCCAAGACCGAGGCGGGCGCGATCAGCAACCAGACCGAACCCCTGACCGTGACCATCCGCGCCGACGGAACCCTGTTCCTGCAGGAGACCGAGGTGCCGTTCGCCGACCTCGCGCCGCGCATGCGCGCCCTGGCTGACGCCGGCATGACCAAGCCGATCTATGTGCGCGCCGATGGCCACGCCCCCTACGCCATCGTCGCCCAGGTCATGGCCAGCCTGTCGACCTCGGGATTCACTTCCATCGGCCTGCTCACCGATACCGGCGGCCCGTCCTCGGGCCTGGACAAGATCCCCCCCCTTCCGGGGGATGCCGGAACGCGCTGATGACGCGGGACCCGTCACCGCCCTTTCCGGCCATGGCCGGGTCGATCCTGCTGCACGCGGCGATCGTCCTGATCGGCCTGTTCGTGCTGCCGTGGCTGACCACGCCGATCAAGATGGGCCAGGTGGTGCCGGTGACGCTGATCAGCGCCAAGGACGAGGGAACCCTGAAGAACGCGGTTGAAGCGCCGGAGCCGGCGCCCGCCGCGACGCCCGAGCCGACGCCCCAGGCCTCGCCGCAGACGGCGGCGCCTGAACCCGCCCCGGTTCCTACGCCCAAGCCGCCGCCGCCAAAGCCCGTCCAGCCTTTGCCCAAGCCGGTCCCCGCGCCGCCTAAACCGGCGCCGCCAAAGCCTTCGCCCAAGGCCCAGCCGACCAAGCCTGAAAAGAGCCTGGATCTCGACGCCCTCGCCGCCAGCATCGCGCCGACAACCCATGCGACCGGGTCGCGCCAGTCCTCGGCCGCCAAGGGGCCAGCCAAACCCGCCATGGCGGTCAAGGCTCAGACCGGCAATGGGGCGGGTGATGTCGCCTCCACCGGCGCCCTGAATTCCATGGCCGCCGAGCTGCAACGGATCTGGAACCCCAACTGCGACGTTACGGGGGGCGGCGACGCCAATATCCGCGTCGCTTTCCGCCTCGCCTCCAATGGCCGCCTGATCGGCCAGCCCGAGTCGTCGGCGGAGGGCGCTACCGATCCGGTGATCAAGGCGGCCTCGGATCGGGCCAAGAGTGCGGTCAACCAGGCCGCGCCCTATCAAAATCTGCCGCCTCAGCTGTACGGCCCCAAAATAACCGTCAATTTCAATGCTAGACAGGCCTGCGCGCAAAGATGAGCCGAAAAGATCGATCCATGCGTCTGACGTCCATGATCTGCAGTTTACTCGCCGTGCTGGCGCTTGGGGCTGTCGCCGCCCCTGTGCGGGCCGACGTGACCGTCGACGTCAACCAGGGTGCGGTGCAGCCCCTGCCGGTGGCCATACCGGGCTTCGGTGGCGCTGCGCCCTATGGCGGCGACATCGCCAAGGTGATCAGCGCCAACCTTCAGCGCTCAGGCCTGTTTCGGCCGCTCGACCCCGCCAGCTTCACCGACAAGGCCCTGGACGTGAACCAGCAGCCCCAGTTCCAGGCCTGGAAGCAGATCAACGCCCAGGCCCTGATCAACGGCCAGGTCACCGTTGATCCGGACGGCCGCCTGCGGGTGGATTTTCGCCTGTGGGACGTTTTTTCCCAGCAGCAGTTGCTAGGCCTGCAGTTCACCTCCACCCCCGACAATTGGCGCCGTGTGGCGCATAAGATCTCGGACGCCGTCTATGAGCGTCTGACCGGTGAAAAAGGCTATTTCGACAGCCGGGTGGTGTTCGTGGCCGAGAGCGGGCCGCGCACCAAGCGGCTGAGGCGGCTGGCGATCATGGATCAGGATGGCGCCAATCCCAGCTATCTGACCGAGGGCGCGGCCCAGGTGTTCACCCCGCGGTTCTCGGCCACCAGCCAGGAAATCACCTATATGGCCCTGCGCGACGACGGCGCCTCGCTCTATTTGTTCAATATTGAAACCGGACGGCAGGAGACCCTGGGCCACTTCAAGGGCATGGTGTTCGCCCCGCGGTTCTCCCCCGACGGCGAAAAAGTGGCCTTTTCCGTCGAGCAGCGCGGCAATACCGATATCTATATGATGGACCTGCGCTCCCGCGTCGTGAGCCGGCTCACCTCCGATCCCTCGATCGATACCTCGCCGGCCTTCTCGCCGGACGGTTCCAAACTGGTGTTCAACTCAGACCGCGGCGGCAGTCCGCAGCTCTACCTCATGAACGCTGACGGCTCCGGCCAACGCCGCATTTCCTTTGGCGACGGCCGCTACACCACGCCGGTCTGGTCGCCGCGCGGCGACCTGATCGCCTTCACCAAACAGACCGGCTCGACCTTCCACATCGGGGTCATGCGGCCGGACGGCTCGGGCGAACGGATCTTGACCACCAGCTATCTCGACGAGGGTCCCACCTGGGCGCCCAATGGGCGGGTGCTGATGTTCTTCCGCGAGCAGGCCGGCGCCGCAGCCCATCTTTGGACTGTGGACGTCAGCGGCCGGGTGGAGCAGCCCGAACCCTATTCCGGATCCGCGTCGGATCCGGCTTGGTCACCGCTGCTAAATTGAACGAAATACAGTCCTCGCGCATATTAGGCAGGGATTGTGGGGTATTCGTCTCGCGAGTCGCTCCCATATGGGCGAAGCTCGCAGGACCAGACGCTAAAGGAGCAAGCGCATGAACTTCGATATTCGACGGACCATCAGATTGGCTCTCGTCGCCGGCGCAGCGATCTCCATCGCAGCCTGCGCTTCGCATCCCAAGCCTGAACCGACTCCGGCGCCCCCGCCGCCCCCGCCGCAGGCCC
>FSWM01001140.1_pt1 | contig 25338 bp, 21 predicted proteins | sample 1637841 | NCBI WGS metagenome assembly FSWM01 (sample SAMEA3914789, study PRJEB12502) | metagenome | biome: forest; material: soil | place: Canada | collected 2011-07-03 | depth 0.3 m | reverse complement strand
GCGTTCGCCGGGCGTCGGCGGCGCCGAAACTGTGAGCCCATGCAGATCAATGAAGCGGTTATTCCGCATCAAGCCCTAAGTGGCGCGAATTATCCGGAACCGGCCTTCCCCGAGGGGGGCGAGCTGCAGCCTAATGCTTCCTTCCGACGAGGCGCTGCCTGGCGCCATCCGTCGCTAAAATTTTTTGCTCCCCAAATATGAAGGGCAGCAGGCGCGCGATGTTGCGGGCGTCGTCAATTCCCCGGTGATGGCTACCTAGGAAATCGAGACCCGCCAGCCGCACGGCCTGACCAAGGCCCGGTTTCTTGGAGAGACTTTGTCGTTCAGCGAACAGGCGTTTCAAGTTGATGTGCGGCGCGCTGATCGGGTGCGGAATTTGATGGAAGTCGCAATCCTGCCGGAGCTGATTGAAATCGTAGTCGCCCCATGACCCGAAGACGAACCGGTGCTGTCAGACTAACGGCAACTTGTCTCTGGTATGACGCAGCTTACCCAAACCCAAACGGCCTTTAGGCCATGACTGACCGCCACTCGGCCAAGGCCGCCGAGCGTCTCTGTTTGTAGGCCTCACGACTGACCAGGTGGCGCTCTTGATTGAAATGGTTGTGGATCTGGGCGTGGGTTGAGCTGAATTTCTGTAACGTTTTCATGCTTCGAAACTTGAGCATGGCGTATTCTCGTCGTCGGAACGGTTGATGTGAATTCTCACCGCGGTTGTTTTTCCAGCGGCCGACCTCGCGGCGGGCGGCATTGCCGATTTCCTTCATCGCCGCGCCGTAGGAGCGCAGCCCGTCCGTAACCACGGCCTGCGGGCGGCCGTGGCGTTTCATCAATTTCTTCATAAGTTTGAGCGCGGCGGCCTTGTCGCGCTTCTTGGTCGCCAGCACTTCCAGAACCTCGCCTTCGTGGTCGACGGCTCGCCACAGATAATGCAGTTCACCGCTTATTTTGACGTAGACTTCATCCAAATGCCACCGCCACTGGGTGCACCCCCTGGCGTTGTCGACACGCTTTTTGCGGATCTCGGCGGCGAACATCGGCCCGAACCGGTTCCACCAAAATCGCACGGTCTCGTGGCTGATATCGATGCCGCGTTCAGCCAGAAGGTCGTCCACATTCCGCAGCGAAAGCGGGTAGCGGATATACATCATGACGGCCACGCGGATGACCTCGGGCGATGAATTGAAATAGCGAAAAGGGGAGGGCGCGGTGGTCGTCATGAGCGTCGATAACCCAGGCTGGCCCTCCGGGCAAACTTGCTCTGACAGTGCCCGTCACAGAAATTAGATATTGCGGTGATAGCAGCGCTTGCCCCGGTTCAAGACGCCTGTCGAGCGGGCGCAGTCGCCTCATCGCGCACGCCACTAAAGGAAATCCCATGTCCCGAGCCCTTCTTGCCGGTCTTCTTGCGGCGGCCTGCGCTGCGCCGGCCTTCGCCCAGACAGCGCCCGCCGCCTCGGACGCGGCCATGCTTGGCGGACCGCCGATCGCCGGTCTTTGCACTCTGTCGCAGCAGGCGGTGTTCGCCAACGCCAAGGTCGGCGCCGCCGCCTCGGCGCGGCTGAAGCAGTTGAGCGATCAGAGCCAGGCCGAGATCAATGCCGAGCGGACATCCATCGAGACCGACGCAAAGGCGCTGGAAGCGCAGCGCGCAAGCCTGAAGTCGGCCGATCTGCAGCAGAAGCAGCAATCTCTGGCGGCGCGGATCAGGGCGCTGCAGGACAAGGCCGCCCTGCGTTCGCGCGAGATCGAGGCCACTCGGGAAAAGGCGCTCGCCCGCATCGCGAGCGAGCTGCGGCCGGTCATCGCCCAGGTCTATGGCGCGCGCGGCTGCGGCTTGCTGATCGACCGCAGCTCCATCCTGGGCGGCAACATGGCCGGCGATTTGACGGCTGCCGTGGTGCAGGGCCTCGACGCGAAGATCACGACCATCAGCTTTGACCGGGAATCCTTGGCCGCGGCGGCTACGGCGGCGAGCCGGTAATTCATTCCGACAATCGGTTCGGACTCTAAGCGAGATCGAGGTTAGACGGTATCGTCCCCCTTCTCGTTCGCCCAATACAAAAGGCCCCGGCTTTCGCCGGGGCCTTCGTCTTTCAGCGGTGTGGATCAGCCGCCTTGGACGCTGTCGCAGGCCTTGTTGTGCGCGAACTGGATCTTGGTGCCCGAGGGGTCGAGCACGTCCGACTTGGGGCTGATGTAGGTCGTTGCGGAGCTCGGCAGCACGAAGGTGTTGTATTCCGCGGTGCGGAACGCCGCCGGCAGCGGGGCGAAGCCGTAGGTTTCGAGAATGCCGGTCGAAGCCGTCACAATCGGGTTCTTCAGGTAGAAGTAGAGGAAGCGGTTCAGCTTGTAGCCGACATTGTTGGCGGACTTGTTGGCCTGGTCCGCATAGCAGGTATAGGCCAGGATCTGGGTCGTGCCGACGATCGGGTAGCCCGCACCGGTCGGGGTCGCGATCGCGGCCGACTTGCTGGGGGCCTGCACCCAGGCCGATGGATCGGCGACGGCCGAGCCGGACGGAGCTGAGGTCGCTGGGAACGAGGCCAGGGCCTTCGCGGCGGTCGGCAGGGCGTAGGTCTTGCTCGTGGCGCCCGAGATGGCGTTGGCGTAGTTCTGCAGGGCCGCAACGGCCAGGCCGTAGGTCGCGCTCGGGACGGTGGTCGTGCCGTTACCGGCATAATCCGGGCTCAGATAGGCGACCTTGCCGGTGACCACTTCCGAGCCGGCGCCGCCGGTCGGGGTTGCGGTGAAGGCCATGTAGTTGGCGACGCCGCCGGAGCCCTTCTGAACCGTGTAGAGGCCCGATCCGGGTGTGGCCGGTTGCGACGACGAGATCATGGCCGACGGCAGCGTGCTGGCGGCGTCGGGGTAGTTGTTGGTGACGCCGGTCAGGCCGGAGCACTGGGCGGCCAGGGCGCGGCTGAAGATGCTGGTGGTGCCCGAACCGTCGCTACGGCCGACCAGTTCGATCGGCAGGCTGAAGTTGTTGACGCCGGTGGCGGTGTAGATCGGGGCCCCCGTGGTGGGGTTGGTCCCGGTCTGGGTGAGGGTGGGGGTGGTCGCGGCGACGTCCGGATCAGTCGGATCGTTGATCGGCTTGTAATAGATATAGGCGGGGTGGCTCGCGGTCTTGGCGACGCTGACCTTCAGGCCGTTCAGCTGAGCGATGGCCGGGTCGTTCCAGTTGGTGATCTGGCCGTTGAAGATCTTGCAGTAGGTCGGCAGATCCAGGCGCAGCGCGCCTTTGTTGGCGGCGGCGCTGATGTTGAACTTGTAGGAGGTCACCGTGGCGTCGGCGTTCGCCACCTTCTTGTAGTTCGGCGAGAAGGCGACGGTGATCGGGGTGATCAGCAGCGGGACCTGCACCATCGGGCCGTAGGTCGCGGCCGGGTTGGCGAACTGGCCGGAGGCCGGTGTCACGCCCGGAGCAACGACGTTGACGGTCTTGCCGGTGGCCGGTTCGGTCGTGCCGCCGTTGTTGTAGACGGCGACGTCCGCCGAGCCCATGGCCGTGTCCGACGTGCCGTAGTGCATGGTCGGGAAGGTGTGGCCGGTGGTGCCGTCCAAGGCGGTGTAGGTCCCGAGCGCGGCGGGGTTGTGGTCGAAGAAGGCTTGCACGCCGGCGCCGGAGCCGGCGGCTTCGAGGTTCAGGACCACGTTCGGATCATATTTTGACGAAGTGACCGAGCAGTCGGTGGTCGTGGAGACCCCGGCGACGGTGTAGCTGTAGACTTCCGCCGGTGGATTGGTGGCCGCGGCGCCCGGCGTATAGAGCGGCGCCTGCTGGCCGTAGCAGTCTTCGGCCTGGCGTACGTACGGGGCCGACAGGGTCGAGCCGCCGCCGTAAACGGTGGTGGTCTGGGCATGAGCGCCTGCAGCGGCGCCGGCCCCCAGGACAAGGGCGCTGGCCCCCATCAGAGCCCGGATTTTGACGTTGGTCATTAGGTCTTCCTTTGATCGGTCGATGTTGGTTCGTTCAGCCCACAACGAGACAAGCAGTCGACAGCAACGACGGGCCTGACCTGGAGTCCCAAGGCAGGTTTCGCCGAAATCGATCTGTGTCCAGAATAAATATAGAATAACGCTCGATGCGAAACAAAACGCTGTTTCAGCGGTGCTACAAATATATCCAGGCAATAAGGAGTCAAATTAAAGTTTTATGTAGATATTGCGATCCGATTTCGGGAGTATTTTTCTAAAATTACTCGCAATTTTGGGGAATAATATTGCATGTATAACTGGTATCGGCCATTTTTGGCGCGACTAACACAGTATTGCACCGCCGCGGAGCGCGCCAACCCATCTTCGCGGGCTCGACAATGGCCGCGAAGTGCAGAGCATTGTTTCGAAGCTGCCCCTCAATTCACAGGCATACAGACGCCGGATCTCTCCGTGTCGTTTGCATCTATCCTTTATGAATCGCTAACAACCCCTGGATCGGCTGTTTAGCCGCTACTGTTCATGAATGCAATACTCAATTATATTATATCCGTACACAAACCATTGGGTGTCTGCAAATGTAGTCAGGACACTGTAAATAACTGTCACGAACGCCTGATATCGCTCCGCCAGCTACGACGAATGAAATCTGAATCCGCTGTGGCTCGTCTCGGGATCGTGCCTCGCGGCGCTTTGTTGTATTGGGGGCGAATTCAACCGTGCCGGCCGCAGACGCCACAGACAGCCTGGACCAGTTGGTGGTCGCGCGCGGCCTGATTCCGCCTGAGACCCTGGCGCGGGCTCGCCTGGTTCAGGTCGAGACCGGTGAAGCTTTCGACGCGGTCCTGACGCGATTGGGGTTGGTCTCCGAGGCGGCGCTGGCGGATGCAATCGCCGACGCCACGGGCCTGCCGCTGATAGCGGCGGACGGCTTTCCCGAAACACCGATCGTGCTGGAAGACGCCTCGCCGCGTTTCCTGCGCGACGCTCGGCTCGTAGTGCTGGCGCGCGCCGACGGGGTGCTCGACGTGGCCGTGCCCGATCCCCTGAACCGTTACCCGTTAGACGCTTTGGCCTTCGCCCTGTGCTGTCAGGTCCGGCCCCATGTGGCGCGCTCCAGCGACATTGAGGCGGCGCTCGACCGCGCCTTGGGACCCGCCGAAGCGGCCGGGTCCGGCGACCAGGGCGACGAAGCCGACGAGGCTGACCTCGAACGACTGAAGGATCTTTCCAGCGACGCGCCGGTGGTGCGGGCCGTGAACGGCCTCATCGCCAGGGCCGCTGAGGCGAGGGCTTCCGACATCCATATCGAGCCGTCCGAAGATGGCCTCAGGGTCCGCTTCCGCATCGACGGCGTGCTGCACGACCAGCCGCCTTTGCCGCCCTCGTTCAAGGCGGCGGCCGTCTCCCGGATCAAGGTCATGGCCGGCCTCAACATCGCCGAACGGCGTATGCCGCAGGACGGGCGGCTGCGCCTTGCGGTGCGCGGGCATGAAATCGACCTGCGCGTGGCGACCTCTCCGGCGATTCATGGCGAAGGGGTGGTGTTGCGCCTGCTGGACCGCTCGAACCTGACCCTCGATTTCGACAGCCTGGGCTTTGACGGCCCGACCCGCGAACGGTTTCAGCGCGCGCTCGCCCAGCCCCACGGCGTGGTGCTGGTCACCGGTCCTACCGGGAGCGGCAAGACCACCACCCTCTACGCCGCCATCGCCTCGCTGAACGCACCCGAGCGCAAGATCCTGACAATCGAGGATCCGATCGAATATCGGCTGGCCGGGATCAACCAGACCCAGGTCAATCCGCAGATCGGGTTGAACTTCGCCGCGGCTCTCCGCTCCTTCCTGCGCCAGGACCCGGACGTGATGATGGTCGGCGAGATCCGCGACCTGGAGACCGCTCAGATCGCGGTGCAGGCGGCCCTGACCGGCCACATGCTGCTGTCCACCCTGCACACCAACAGTGCGGCCGCTGCCGTGACGCGCCTGGCCGACATGGGGGTCGAGCCGTTCCTGATCGCCACCACGGTGAACGCCGTCCTGGCCCAGCGCCTTGTCCGCCGCCTGTGTCCTCACTGCGCCGAGCCCTATGCGCCGAGCGCCGCTCTCCTGAAGTCGATGGGCCTGGAGGCGGCGGCCGGGCGCCTGGAGCGGCTTTATCACCCGAGGGGCTGCCAGGCCTGCGACCACGGATTTCGCGGCCGCATCGCGCTGATCGAGCTGTTGGTGATGAACGAGGAGATCGCGGCCCTGGTGATGGCCCGCGCCGAGGCGCGGCCGATCCAGCGCGCAGCGGTGGCGGGGGGCATGACGCCGATGCTGGAGGACGGCCTGGCCAAGGCCGCCAGCGGCCTGACCACGATCGAGGAAGTCCTTCGCGTGACGAGGGAGGACTGAGCCATGGCCAGCTTCCGCTACCGCGCCGCCACAGCGGGCGGCCAGATGCGCTTCGGCGTGATCGATGCGCCCTCGGCGAGCGATGCGATGGCCGGCGTGCGCCGCCTCGGCCTCGTTCCAATCGAGGCGGCGCCGACCAAGGCCAAGGCGGTCGACGCCGCCAGGGCACGGCTCGACGCCGCAGGCCGCCAGGCGCTGATCAACGCGCTCGGCGAGCTCGCGGTGCTTCTGGGCGCCGGCCTGACCTTGGATAAGGCGCTGGCGATCAGCGTCGAGAACGCCCGCGCTCCCCGCCTCAAGGCCCTATTGGCGACTTTGCACGGCCGGGTGAAGGAGGGTCATTCCCTGTCCCGGGCGATGACCGAGGCCGGCGCGATGATGCCAGCCCTGGCCCCGGCCATGGCGCAGGCCGGCGAAGCCGATGGCAAACTGGACCAGGCCCTGGCGCGCCTTGCCGAGACCCTGGACCGGGCCGAAGCGCTCAGGCGCACGGTGGTCTCCTCGATGATCTATCCGGCGCTGTTGCTGCTGGTCGCGACCGGGGTGATCAGCGTGGTGCTGCTGTTCGTCGTGCCGCAGTTCGAGACCCTGTTCTCGGACCAGGCGGTGCGCCTGCCCTTCGCTACTCGGCTGGTGATGGGCGCCAGTCACGCCTTGAGGGCCTATGGCTTGGGTGGGGTGCTGCTGGCCGGCGGCGCGCTCTTCGCCGCCCGTCAAATGCTCCGGCGAGCGCAGGCCCGGCGGTCGATCGACAAGGCCCTGCTCGCAGCGCCGGGCCTGGGGCCGCTGATCGCCAAGGCCGAAACGGCCCGGTTCGCCCGCGTACTTGCGGGCCTGGTGCGCGGCGGCGTAGCCCTGCCGGCCGCCCTAGACATCGGCCGCCGATCGCTGGCCAACACCCATATGGCCGAGGCGGTGGCGAAGGTCGCCGCGGGGCTGAAAGAGGGTGGAGGCCTGTCGGGGCCCCTAGCGGCCACACGCCTGTTCCCCCCGATGGCGATCAGCTTTCTGCGCACGGGCGAAGAGACCGCCACCCTTGGGCTGATGCTCGAACGGCTGGCCGATGTCCTGGACCGTGACGTGCGAACGGCCGTGGAACGTCTGATGGGCCTTCTGACGCCCGTGGTCACCCTGCTGATGGCCGCGCTCGTCGGCGGGATCATCGCCTCCATCATTTCCGCCATCCTCGGCTTCAACGACCTGGCCCTTCCATCATGAAACTCAACGATCGCAAGACTCGGCGCGACGCCGGCTTCACCCTGCTGGAGATGCTGGTCGTGCTGGCCATCATGGGGCTGCTGGCGGCGATCGTCGCGCCGCAGGTGCTCAAGTATCTGGGCTCCTCCCGCACCCAGACCGCCAAGGTGCAGATCCAGAACGTCACCGCCGCGCTGGAGCTCTATCGCCTCGATGTCGGCCGTTATCCGAACAATGACGAGGGCCTGAACAGCCTGGTCGCCGCGCCCAGCAGCGCGAGCGGCTGGAACGGGCCGTACCTGCAAAAGCCGTCCGCGCTGAAGGATCCGTGGGACCAGCCGTATCTGTATCGGAACCCGGGCCAGCACGGCGAGGTCGATGTCTACACCCTGGGTTCAGACAAGGCCGAAGGCGGCTCTGGAGAGGCCAAGGATGTCGGCAACTGGTGATCCGGCGGCAGGGTTCACGCTGCTGGAGACCCTGACCGCCCTAGCCGTCGCGGCCCTGGCCGGCGCCATAGCCTTCCCGATGCTGGACAAGACGGTCGCCGCCGCCGTCCTGGCCCAGGCGCGCGCAGAGGTTCGTTCGGACCTGGCGGCGGCGCGGGCCGAGGCGATGCGCACGGACGCCCCGGTCGAATTCGCCGTCGCTGCAGATGGCGCCGGTTACGGCTGGCGCGCCGCCGACGCTCATCACTTGCCGCCGTCGGTGCGGCTTCAGGGGGCGCAGGCGCCGCTGGTCTTTTATGCCGACGGCTCGGCCAGGGCCTCGGTGCTGACCCTGTCGGTCGGTCCGCGAAAGGTCGACCTGGGGGTGACGGCGACGGGCGTCGTGGCGGATGCGCCATGAACGGTCGAGACGCCGGGTCCGCCTTGGTGGAGGCGCTGGTGGCGACCGCCATTGTGGCGGCCGTGCTGGGTGTGACCCTGGAGACAGCGTCCTCGGCCGCCGCAAGGCGAGGCGGCCTGGAGCAGCGTCGGGCGGCGCTCATGATCGCGCGGTCGGAACTGGCCGCGGTGGGAGCCGAGATCCCGGTCACGCCAGGGGAGATGGATGGCGCCGACGGGGATTTCAGTTGGCGCGTGCGTATCGATCCGGCCCAGGCCGAGGGGACGGCGATCAGCCGGGCGGGATCTGCGGACCTTGTCACCGTCTCGGTCCGGTCGGCGCGCGGCGGTCCGGATCTGGCCGTGTTGAAGAGCCTGCGCCTGACGGTCGCGCCATGAACCGCACGAGCGCAAGCGCCGGCTTCACCCTCGTCGAGACGCTGGCGAGCCTGGCCATTCTGGCGATGTTAAGCCTGATGCTGGTGCTAGGGGCCCAATTCGGCCGCCGGACCCTGACGCGCGCTGACGGCGGCCAGGGCGCAGCGGTCGAGGCGGCTCAGACGTTGCTGCGGAGCAGGCTGCAAAGAACCTTCCCATACGGCCACCCCAATTCCGGCTTTCCGACGGTCGATTTCAACGGCGCTGCTGACCGCATCCAGTTCTATGCGCCGCCCCCTGATTCGGTGGGGCCTGACGCCCTGCAGCACTACGCCCTGAGCCTGACGCCGGGCGGAGATCTTCGGCTTTCGATGGTTAGCGATCTCGCCAACGACCAGGCTCAGCCAACCCGGACGATCCCGTTGCTCTCGGGTGTCGCCAGCGTGGAGTTTGCCTATTTCGGTCTCGCCACGCCGGATGTCCAGCCGCGTTGGCGTGCCGTCTGGCGGAACCAGGCGAACCTGCCGCGCCTCGTTCGCGTACGGGTCGGCTTCCCGCCCGGCGACCGGCGCCTCTGGCCGGACCTGATCGTCGCACCCGCGGCCACCTTGGATTCGCAGTGCCAGATCGAAGTCAACACAGGACAGTGCAGGGGGCGCTCGTGACGCTGCAGGAGCTTTTGAACAGCGATGTCGGCGCTCTGGGCGCGTCGGTCCGTCAGGGCTACGACTGGTGGATCGGCGAGTTGGCGCAGCTGGTCCCCGACCGCTGGCGTCGCCGGGCCGCCGGTGGCCGGCCCTTGGTCGAACTCAGGCAGGATCTGGGGCCGCCGCGCCTGCGCCGCCGAGGACGTCGGGATGAGGTGATCGGCCCGAAGCGAAAACGCGCCCTGTCGGCCGACCTGGGCCTTGGGCCGGCACAGGTGCTTACCCGCAGCGTCGTCCTGCCCGCGGTCGGAATGGCTGACCTCAGGCGCCTGGTGGCGCTGGAGCTGGACCGCCTCACGCCTTTTCGCCCTGACCAGGTCTATTTCGACATCGAGCTTCTGGAGCGCGACCAGCAGGCCGGACGCCAGGCGCTTCGTTTGGCCGTGATACCCCGCGCCGATGCGGAAGCCGCGCTGGAGCAGGCGGCCCGCTACGGCGTCGCCCCCTTGCGGCTCGGTGTTCTAGATGGAGAAAGCCTGCGGTTCGATTTCCTGCCGGCCCTTCGCGCCGCCGGCCGCGGCGCACGAGCCAACCGGGCGCTCACCCTGTGGTGGAGCCTCGCCGCCGGCCTGATCGCCCTCAACGTCGCTGTCCTTGCGATCAAGGACATGGACGACGTGGCGACGCTTCGCAGTACGGTCGAAGCGCAGCGCCCGATGGTGGCCCTCGCCCTCAAGCTTCGCCAGAGGGTCGAGCAGGAGGCGGCTGTCCGCACGACGCTGCTCGCCCGGCGTGCGCACAACGAGCCGCTTCGGATCGAAGACGCCGTGGCGCGGGCCTTTCCTTCGCCGCAATGGATCCAGCGCCTGGAGTGGAACGGCCGGAGCCTCCGTCTTGTCGGCTATCGCGACGCTGGCTTCGACGTGCTCGCGGCCGCACGGCGCTCGGGCGTTCTCGGCGCCCCCCGTTCACTCAGCAACGTCGATCCCGCAACGGCTGGGGCCAAGCCCCAGTTTGACCTGATCGCCGAGCCTGCGGGAGAACCCCGCCGATGAATGGCCTGAACCCGCGCGAACGGCGCCTCCTGGCCGTGGCCATCCTCCTGGCGGCGGTGGCCGCGGCCTGGCTGGCGGTTTTCTCACCCCTGATCGGCGGATTCTCGGCCCGTCAGGGGGAACGCCAGGCCTTGTTGACGAGCTACAGGCGCAACCAGCGGCTCCTGGGCGCCATCCCGGCCTGGCGGGCCCAAGCCGAGGCCCAGAAGGGCGCCGCAGCGGCGTTCGCCTTGTCCGCGCCCTCCCAGCTCCAAGCCCAGGAAATGCTGCGGCAGAGGATAAGCGGAGCCCTGGTCGCTACGGGCGCAGCGGCCCCGACAGTCCAGGATCTGCAGGCCGATCTTCCCGCGGGCTGGATCGGCGCGCGCGCCGACGCGGAGCTGACCTTCAACCAATTGAACGACAGCCTGCGTCGGCTGGAAAGCGAGGAGCCCTATGTCGTCGTCGATTACGTCTCGGTCAACGCCGACCGGGCCTTCAGCTCCGGCCATACCGGCGCCCTCACGGTTCGGTTTGAGCTTTCTGTCCCGTTCCGCCTGGCCGGCGCCGGGCAGCCCTGAGTTCGCGTCGGCGCTGGCCTGTGCGGTCCTCGTCCTGCTGGCGGGCCTGCAACTCGCCTTGCCGTCCCGCACTGAGCTGCCCCAGGATTCGGGGCTGGCTCTGCGGCGGCATCGTGAGCCGGCGGCTGCGCCGATCCCGGCCTATCCCGCCTTGGCCACGAACGACCCGTTCAGTCCCGATAGGGCCGGCGGCGTCGCCGATGGGGGATCGATCGAGACCTGCGCGGTGTCGGGCGTCCTGATCCTGGGTCGCCAGACTGCGGTCCTGGTCAAAACGGCGGGCGCCCCGGCCCGCCTGGTGCGGCTGGGCGAGATCGCCTGCGGATGGCGGCTGTCGCATATCGAACACAACACCGTCGAGTTCGCCAATCGCGGACAGAGGCGAATTCTGACCGTCGGTCAGCCGCCGCGGCCCCCCTCCCAGACCATCGCCCAGTCGCCGCAAGGCGCGGAGACAACTCAATGATCTTTCGTTCCCTCTGCGCCTTGACCACGGCCGGCCTCGTCCTCTCGGCTGACGCGGCGATGGCCCAGCCCACTGGCGATCCTCCGGCGACTAGCCCGCATGTATCGGCGACGATCATCCATGGCGCACAGAGCTATCCGACGCGCGCGGAAGCCCAGAACGGCCTGCGCCCAGGCGACCTCAGCTTGAACTTCCCCGCTGTGGACGTGCATGACCTGGCCAAGACCATTCTTGGCGATATGCTGCACCTGACCTACCAGGTCGAGCCCTCCGTCTCCGGCAACGTGACGCTGGTGACCGTGCGCCCGATCGCGAGAAGCGAATTGCTGGCGGCCTTCGAGGAGGCCTTGAGCGCCTCGCGGCTTGCCCTGATCCGGCGAGGCGGCGCCTATGTCGTCGCGCCAGTCGCCGAAGCCCGAGGCGAGGCGCTGGCGGCCGGCGGCGACCAGCCCGGCTTCGCCTCGGAGACCGTCCAGCTGAAATACATATCGGCGGTCGAGCTGAAGAGGATGCTGGACCCTGTCGTCCCGGACACGATCCAGGTCATCGACGCGCCCCGCAACATCGTCGCGGTCTCCGGCGCCCTCGGCCAAAGGCGCGCGGTCCGCGACCTGGTGACCCAGTTCGACGTCGATTGGCTGCGCGGCATGTCCTTCGGCCTGTTCGTGCCCAAGCACACCGACAGCCGCTTGATCGTTCCCGAGATCGAAAAGCTGCTCAACGGCGAGGGGGCTCCGAGCGCTGGCCTTGTGCGCCTGATCGCCATGGACCGGATCAACGGTGTGCTGGCCGTGGCGGCTCAGCCGCAATATCTGCAGGACGTCCAGCGCTGGATCGAGGTACTGGACCGTGAGGGCGAGTCGAGCGAGCGACGCCTGTTCGTCTATCGGGTGGAGAACGGCCGCGCCTCAGATCTGGCCCATGCGTTGAACACGGCGTTCGGCGGGCCCCTGAGTAGCTCGAACGCTGCGGCGCCGGCGCCCGCAGGGTCCGTGCGCAACGACAATTTCGATGTTCAGGCCCCACCCCCGCCGCCGGCGCCCCACGGCTCCGCTCCCGCCCCAGCTGCCCAGAGCGCCGAGGCCGGCGGGACCACGATCACCAGCGACGAAACCAACAACGCGGTGCTCGTCTACGGCACCCCGCGCGACTATGCAGTGGTGGAGGACGCGCTGCGGAAGCTCGATGTGACCCCGGTCCAGGTGCTGATCGAGGCGGCGATCACCGAGGTCACCCTCACGCATGATCTCCAATATGGGGTGCAGTGGAATTTCCAGTCCGGCCGCAATCACTATGGCCTGCTGCAGAACACGGGCGGCGTCACCACTCCCGCCAGCGGCGTGGACCCGACCACGACCACCCTGACAGACGCGATCGTCAACGCGGCCGGCGGCCTGCCAGGCTTCAGCTACCTCTACAGCAACCATGGTTCGATCACGGCGACGTTGAACGCCCTGTCCGGCCTGACCACGGTCAACGTGCTGTCGGCGCCGAAGATGCTGGTGCTGAACAATCACACCGCTTCACTCGAGGTCGGCGACCAGGTGCCGGTGGTGACGGCCTCGGCGGTGAGCACGGTCGGCAGCAACGCCCCCTTGGTCAACTCGGTCGACTATCGCGATACGGGCGTGATCCTGAAAGTGACCCCCCGCGTCAACAGCGGGGGCCTGGTGCTGCTGGACATCGCCCAGGAGGTCAGCGACGTGACCTCGACCAGCACGTCCAGCATCAATTCGCCGACGATCGAGCAGCGCAAATTCGCCACTTCGATCGCCATCCAGGACGGCGAAACCATCGCGCTCGGGGGGCTGATCAAGGATTCGCGCAGCAAGGGCCGTTCCGGAATCCCCTTTCTGAGCGCGATCCCGATCCTCGGCGGCCTCGCGGGCGATCACAGCGGAAGCGACGCCCGAACCGAGCTGCTGATCCTTTTGACCCCGCGCGTGATCCGCAGTTCGCCGGACGCCCAGGCCGTCACGGACGACCTGCGCAAAAAGATCCAGGCGCTGGCGCCCCTGCCGCCGATCAAGAGCCTGCGGCCGTGAGCCGGCGGGGCGATGAGGGCTATGCGATCGTCGTCGCCGTAGCTGCGGTGGCGGTGTTCGCGGCCATCGCCTTTGCGATCGTGGCTCGGGACCGGGGGGATGTGAAGGATCTGCAGGCGCAGTTTGCGACGGCTCGCCTGGAGGCGGCGGCGGACGCCGGGCTGGTCACCGCCGCCCAGGGGCTGGCGATCGATGATGTGGCTCAGCGCTGGCCGATCGACGGGCGTCCGCGGCAAATGCTGTTCGAGGGCGTCAAGCTGACGATCACGATCGAGGACGAGCAAGGCAAGGTCCCGACGGCGGACCTGACCGATGAGCAGGTCCGGCGGCTGTTCCGAGGCGCAGGGGCGCGCAACGATCAGCTCGACAGCTTGGTGGACGCCTATCAGGACTGGATGGATGATGACGACGAACCGCGCCCGCACGGCGCGGAGGCCGAGCAATACGCGGCGCAGGGCATCCATCCGCGCAACGGCCCACCCCCGACCATCGACGAACTAGCCCGCCTGAAGGGAATAACCCCGGAGATATTTGCGCGCATTCGATCCGTGCTGACTCCCTATTTCGGGATCAGCGGAGGGTTCAACCCCCGTACGGCATCGACACTGGCGACCGCCGTTCTGTCCGAGGGCGGCGAGAACGGTCCTGAGGTGATCGAACGCCAGCGCGAACTGGAAGGGGAGCGGACGGCCCTGGAGATCGCCCCGGACAAGGGGCTTGCCGGGCGCAACCTGACCGTGGCGGTGGCGGCGCAGGATGGGCAAGGGGCGTCGCTGACGCGGCGCGCCGTGATCGTGATGACCGGGAGATCGGCCCCGGCCTTCTTCGTCCGCGAACTGCGCTGACGGAGCTTATCCTATCCCAAGCCACAGGTCCGCCCGCGCCAGCCAGCACAGCCAGATGGCCAAAGCGAGCGGGGCGCCGAAAGCGAGCGGCTCGCCCAGGGTTTCGCGCCCTCGCACCATCAGGCGAACCGCGATCCACGCGAAGGCGACGCCGCAGGCCAGCAGAACCACCAGCGGCAGGGGCCGCCATCCCAACCACGCGCCGGCGCAGGCCGCCAACTTGGCGTCGCCCAGCCCAAGGCCGTCTCGGCCCCTGAGGCTGCGATAGCCGTAGGCGAGGGCGGCGAAGGCCAGATAGCCCGCCGCCGCGCCAGCGAGCCCCGCCGTCAGCGCCTCCGCCGAAAAGACCGGGTGCAGCGGCCCGGTCGCCAGATCGAACCCCTTGACGGCCAGGCCCGCGCTGGTGAGTGGCAGGGTCAGGACGTCTGGGAGCCGCATCGCGGCCAGGTCGGCAACGGCCAGCGTCAGGAGGCCCCATCCCAGCACGAGGCTCGCCGCCGCCGGCTCGCGGAACGGCGCGGCAAGGGTGGCGGATAAGCTCATCAGCAGCGCCAGGATCACCACCCAGCCGAGCCCGAGCGCCGCATCGCTTGCGCCGGTCGTTCGCCGCGCCAAGAGAAGGGCCAACCAGCCGCATGCGGGAGCCAGGGCGATAGCAAGCGATGCGTTCATGGCCCGAGGTTCCGCCGCCAAAAGGTCTCGGGCATCATATCGTCAGCATACAGATTTAAGTACGTCAAAACCGGTCGGGCGCCATTTCATATATTTGTCATGCATAGGTAGAAAAATGGTCATAATAGGCAGTGTGTCGCTTAATCTTACATAAAAAGCCGTCAACGCGCCTACTTGAACCTCATATAATGATCGCTTAATGAAGCTTCGCGATCCGGACATTGAGCCGAGCTTGGCCAATCCTTGAATCGCGGTCCGGGGGATTTTTTCTAGTCTATGCTTCGTGAGCCCAGCCTCAAAGCTGCGGCGGCCTTTGTGCTGGCGCAAGCGCTCTGCGGTGCTGCTTGCCCGACTGCGCAAGCGCAGGCGGCCCGCGACTCCGCCGCTGATGCGGGCGGGGCTGCGACTTTCGACGTCGAAGCCTATGACGTGGCCGGAAATTCCCTGCTGGACTCGCTGGCCATCGAAAAAGCGGTCTATAGCCATCTCGGTCCGGGCCGCTCGAAATCGGATATCGAAGGCGCGCGACAAGCCTTGGAGGAGGCCTATCACGGCCTCGGTTACGACTCGGTGGTGGTGGAGATCCCCGCCCAGACCGTCGCGGACCACGTCGTGCGCCTTCATGTGGTCGAGACCACGGTCGGTCGCCTTCGGGTCACCGGGACCCGCTTCTATTCGATCGAGGACGTCAAGCGGAAGGCTACCGCCCTGACCGAGGGACAGGTTCCCAACTTCAAGGCCGCGCAGACGCAGATCGCCGAACTGAATCGCGAGCCAGGCCGGCAGGTCACCCCCGTGGTGCTGCCGGGCAGGGTCCCCGGAACCGTCGACATCGATCTCAAGGTGGCGGAGCAGGAGCCGGCGCACGCCAGCCTCGAACTCAACAACGACCACCCGGCCGACACCAAACCGCTGCGGCTCACCGCCACCTTTCGCTATGACAACCTCTGGCAGCGCGGCCACACGGCGTCGTTCAGCTATGCGGTGGCGCCACAGGATCGGGACCAGAGCGAGGTCTTCGCCGGCTCGTACCTGGCGCCGATCCCCGACAGCCGATGGAGCCTGATGCTCTATGGCTACCACTCCAATAGCAATGTCGCGACGCTCGGCGACGTGTCGGTGCTGGGCAAGGGCTATGCCGTCGGCGTCCGCGGGATCGCACAGCTTCCGTCGGTCGGGTCTGCCAGCCAGACCTTGTCGCTGGGCTTCGACTTCAAGCACAATTTCCAGCTTACGGCGACGGCCGCCAGCGCGGCCGCGGCGGACATGAAGGCGATCGACTATTGGCCGCTGCTGGCCGTCTACAGCCTGCAGCGCGACACCACCGGATCATCGACCAGCGCCAGCTTTTCGGTCACGGCCGGGGTTCGCAGCGGCGGCCGGACCGAGTTCATGTTCGATCGGAACCGCGCCTACGCCCACGGCGACTTCGTCCACGCCAATGTCGATCTGAGTCACACCCAGTCCCTGCCGCTCGGCCTGGAGGCGAACCTCAGGCTGACGGGCCAGATCGCGGACCAGCCGCTCGTGTCCGGGGAGCAGTTTTCGGCGGGCGGCCTGGGCTCGGTGCGCGGCTACAGGCAGTCGGCCGCGGTCGGCGACGACGGAATCTTCGCCTCGGCGGAGCTGCGCAGTCCCCTGATCGCCTTTGCGCCACCCCGGTTGATCGATGATTGGCGCGTCTTCGTGTTCGGCGACGCCGCAGACGCCTGGCTGATCCATCCCTTGGCCGACCAGAAGGCCGAGTTCACCCTCTACAGCGCCGGCGTCGGCACGCGCTTTCAACTGCTGCGCCGGATCGACGGGAACCTGCTGCTGGGCGTGCCGCTGGCCGCCGCCCGCGGGTCCGAGGTCGGCCGCGCCTACACGATGTTCAGCCTGAAGGCGGGGTTCTGATGCCCGGCCCAGGCCCCGCGGGAGAAGCGCGATGAAGATGAAATCCTGGCTCGCCGCCCTGCTGATGCTGGCGGCGCTGGCCCCTGGCGCCGCCCACGCCGGCACTTGGTGGCAGAAGGAATGGCCCTACCGTAAGCAGCTGACCATCGACACCACGTCCAAGGGCGTGCAGGTCAGCCAGCCGATCGGCCGGGCGCCGCTGCTGATCCGCCTGCACAGCGGCAACTTCCAGTTCGATGACGCGGCCGAGAACGGCGCCGACCTGCGTTTCGTGGCCGGCGACGACAAAACCCCGATGGCCTATCACATCGAATCCTTCGACCCGGTGCTGGGCGTGGCGACGATCTGGGTGGATGTGAAGGATGTCCCGGTCGGATCGACCCAGACCTTCTACATGTACTACGGGAACAAGAAGGCCACCCCGGCGCTGGACGCCCAGGGCACCTTCGATCCCGACTACACCCTGGTCTACCACTTCGACGCCGCCGCAGGCGCGCCGCCGAGGGACAAGACAGCTTACGGCAACAACGCTCAGAGCGCTCCGGCCGGGATCGACGACGGTTCTGTCATCGGCAAGGGCGCGCGCTTCACCGGGACCGGCCCGGTGCTGGTTCCGGCGAATCCTTCGCTGGCCCTTGCTGCTGGCGGCGCGTTCACCTTCAGCGCCTGGATCAAGCCCGATGCGCCTCAGCCGCGCGCGGCGATCATGGTCCGGCAAGGCGTGGTCGTGGGTCTCGACCAGGGCGTCCCCTTCGTCGAGACTGCGGGCCAGAAGTTGGTCGGCTCCATTCCGCTGGGCAAGGGCGCTTGGAGCCATATCGCCGTCACCGACAACGGCCACGTCGTGACCCTCTATGTGGGCGGCAAGCAGGTCGCGACAGCCCCAGCTACCTTGCCCGCAATGAACGGCCCGATGGCGCTGGGTGGAGATCTGCCCGGTGGGACGGCGGGCGTCACCGCCTTCACCGGCGGCCTGGACGAGGTGCGGCTGTCCAAGGTCGCGCGTCCCGCAGGACTGTTCGCCATCGACGCGGCTTCCCAGGGCGCCGATTCGCGCCTGGTCGGCTTCGGCGCCGACGAGAAGCCGGCCGGGGTCGGCTTCGGCCTTTTCGGGGTCATCGTCAAATCGGTCGACGGCACCGCCTGGTTCGTGATCGGCCTTCTCGGGATCATGTCGGCGCTGTCCTTGACCGTGTTGGTGACCAAGGTCCGCTACGCCAACACGGCCGACAGGGCCAATGACGGCTTCCTCAAGATGTTCCGCGAGTTGGGCCCCAAGGTCACCCTGCTGGCGGACGACGAGGCGGTGGGCCCCGAACGCCTGCGCCGGCTGAACCTTTCGCCGATCTATCGTATCTACCGCGCCGGCGCAGGGGAGATCCTTCATCGCGAGCAGCGCGGGCACGTGGTCCTGCGCACCGAGGCGATCGAGGTTGTCCGCGCGCTCATGGACGCGAACCTGGTCCGCGAGAACCAGAAGCTGGCCAAGAACATCGTTTGGCTGACCATCGCCATCTCGGGCGGCCCGTTCCTGGGCCTATTGGGCACCGTGGTCGGGGTCATGCTGACCTTCGCTGCGGTGGCCGCCGCCGGCGACGTCAATATCAACGCGATCGCGCCCGGTATTTCGGCCGCCCTGCTCGCGACCGTGGCAGGTCTCGCCGTCGCGATTCCGGCGATGTTCGGCTACAACTACGTCCTCATCCGTAACAAGAACATTACAGCGAACCTGCATGTGTTCGTGGATGAATTCATCACCCGGCTTTCCGAATACTATAGCGACTCCGGTTATTTGCGCGCTGCTGAATAGGGAATGGTCCGTTGCAAGTCCAGGACGACGACAAGCCGTACGATGACATCAACATCACGCCAATGTTGGATCTGGCCTATGTGCTGCTGGTCATCTTCATCATCATGACCACCGCTTCAGTGCAGGGGATCAAGGTCGACCTGCCCAAGGCGAGCGCCTCGACCAGCCTCGCCAAGCCGAAGACCAAGGCCATCACGGTGAACAGCCAGGGTGAGGTGTTCCTGGACGCCTATCCCGTGACCATGGCCGAGCTGGAATCGCAGCTGCGCACCGAGAAGGCGACCACGCCGGACTTTCCGATCGTGCTGAAGGGCGACGCCACCGTCCAATACCAGAAGGTGATGGACGTCCTGGACCTGCTGCGCCGGCTCGACCTGAACCAGGTCGGCCTGGTCACCGGCAAGGCCACGAACGGCTGATCCAGAGGAGCGGGGGCGCAAGGTGAGCTTCGACGAACAGCCTGGTCCTGTTGCGCCCATCGTCAGGGCGGCGCTGCCGTTCGTCGTGGGCGGGGCGGTCCTGGTCGGGCTCGTCACGCTGATCTGGAACATGGCCCACGACCGGGCGACGGTTAAGCACGAGACGCCGCCCATTCCGGTGGTGGCCCTGCCGCCGCCTCCACCTCCGCCACCCCCGCCGCCTCCGCCCAAGGAGCAACCGCCGGAGCCGGAGAAGATCCAGACCGAAACGCCCCAGCCGACCCCCGCTGCGCCCAAGGCGCCCGCGCAACCGCAGCAGCTGACCATCAACGGCCCGGCGCAGGCCGGCGGCGATGCGTTCGGCATCGGAGCCGGCAAGGGCGGCGGCTCGTCCGTGGGCGGTGGCGACGGTGGCGACGGCGGCGGTGCGGGCGGCGGCTTCGCCGAGGGCGCCTATTACCGCTACGCCTCGGCGTTCATCCAGCAGGCGGTGCAGAGCGACGAGCGGGTCACGCGCTCGGTCTTCGCTTTGGACGTGCGCCTTTCGATCGACGGCGCGGGCAAGATCACCGGCGCCAGCGTGCTGAAGAGCAGCGGCGACGCCAGGCTCGATCGCCAGGTGATCAGCGTCCTCGAGGGCATGCGCCGCCTCGACGAGCCGCCGCCCGCGACAATGAAATTTCCACTGCGCGTAACCATCCGGGGCCGCCGGGCGTGAGCCGCTGCGGACGGGAAAGATAACGGAGAAGACTTTGAGCATGGGCAGCATCAAGACGCAGAGATTGGCGTGCGGGTTCGCCGCCTCCCTTTGCGTCGCCGTCGGCGGCGGCCCAGCCCTCGCCCAGACGCAGGCCGCGCCCGAAGCGCTGGCGTCGGAGAACCTGGCCGTCAACCTGGTCGAGCTGCTGGTCAAGCAGGGCGTGATCAGCCGCACGGCGGGCGACCAGCTGCTCAAGCAGGCCGAGCAGGAAACCCTGCAGGCCCGGGCCGCCCATGCCGGGGCCGTGGCCTTGCCCAATGGAGAGGCGATGGCGCCGGCCACGCAGATGGCCGCCTTGCCGCCGGCGCCTGCCGGGGTGGTGCGTGTGCCCTATGTGCCCCAGATCGTTCGCGACCAGATCCGCGACGAGATCAAGGGCGAGGTGATGCAGCAGGCCAAGGCCGAGGGCTGGGCCCAGCCCGGCAGCCTGCCCGACTGGCTGAGCCGCATCAGCATCAGCGGCGATGTGCGCCTGCGGTCGGAATATGATCTGTATTCAAAGAACAATTCGCATGGTCAAACGGGCGCTCTGATCGATTACGCCTCTTTCAACAGTAACGGGCCGACAGACATAATTCAGGGATCCAATCCTAATTTGTTGATACCGTATTTGAATACGGTGCGTTCACGCTACAACGACCTGTCGATCCGCGCGCGGTTGGCCGTCGATGCCAAGCTCTCGGACGCGGTAGGGGCGGGCCTGCGCCTAGGCACCGGCAACAGCAACGGACCGACATCGACCACCTCCCTGCTCAGCGGTGGGTTCGCCAAGACCAATATTTGGGTCGACCGCGCCTATATCTGGTTTAAGCCGACGAGTTGGGCGACGCTGACCGGTGGACGAATGCCTAATCCGTTCCAGTCCACGGACCTGATCTACAGCGACGACCTGAACTTCGACGGCGTTGATGGGCGCTTTACCTATGATCTACCCCAGCGCGACCTGCACCTGTCGGTGGTGAGCGGTGCCTTCCCGCTTGGCTACCAGAACCCTAACTTTCCAACGCTCAGCATTGACAAGTCCTTCCAGCGCCAAAGCTGGCTGTTCGCCGGACAGGCGGGCGTGGAGTGGAGCCCGGTTCGATTCGACTGGAAATCAACCGTCGCCTTCTACGATTTCAGCAATGTTCGTGGCGAGCTTTCAGCTCCTTGTCCCATTTACTCAGGTATAAAGCAGTGTGCGACTGATTTTACGGTCCCTCCGGCTATGACCTGGGGCAACACCCTGTTTCTGATCCGGGACATAGACCTCGGTCCGAACCTGAGCGGCGCCCAACCACAGCTTGCGGGCCTAAGCTTTGCCTATCGCCTGATCGACCTAAATACGAGTTTTGATTACCGCCTAGATCTGTCTCATCACCTGGTGTTTACCGGCGAATACGTTCGCAACGTTGCCTACAACTGGCGTGACGTCTGCCGGAATACGCCGGCAGGCCTGCCTGTGAACAATTTGGAAGGCGACAACAGCGACCCCTGCGACACGCCGGCCGCCGGGGACACCAAGGCGCGCTTCCGCAGCGGCCCCAACGCCTTCCTGGTCAAGCTGCTCTACGGCGATCCCGACCCCACCCGGTTCGGCGAATGGAACATCGGCGCCGGCTATCGCTACATCCAGCCCGACGCGCTGCTCGACGGTTACAACTCGCCCGACTTCCATCTCGGCGGGACCAACGCCAAGGGCTACACCCTGACCGCGACCATGGGGCTATTCAGCGGCGCCTACCTGCAGGCGCGCTGGTTCAGCGCCGACCAGGTGTACGGGCCTCCTCTCGCCATCGACGTCGGCCAACTCGACCTGCATGTGAGGTTCTGACCATGAGCCGCAACCGTCCTGCGGCGTGGGCCGCCTTGGTCCTCGCCGCGACGATGGGCCTGGCCGGCCCCGGCCATGCCCAGAGCCTCGAGGACAAGCTGCGCTCGCAGTTGCGCAGCGTGCTGGGCCAGTTGCACGACCTGCAGAACACGCAGGCGAGCCTGGAAGCGGACAAGGCGGCGGCGGAGCAGGAGCGGGATGCGCTGAAGGCCAAGCTGGCGGCGGGCGGGGCGAGGGCGCCGCGGACGGCGCCGGCCTCACCGGCCGCGCTGGCTGAACTCAACCAGGCCAAGGCCGAGAATGCGCGCCTGATCGAGGCCGTCCAGCAGGCCCAGGCCGAAATCGCCAAATACAGGGACGCCTACGCCCACGTGGTCGATTCCAACCAGCAGGTCCACGCCGAACGTGACCGGTTGGCCCAGGACGCCTCGAGCGCCACCCAGGCCCTGGCGGTATGCGAGACCAAGAACATCCAGCTGGTCAAGATCGGCCGCGACGTGCTGGCCGCCTATACCAAGGTCGGGGTCAAGGATGCGCTTGAGCGCGGCGAGCCGATGATCGGCCTCAAGCGCGTGAAGATGGAGCGCATCGCCCAGGACTACGCCGACAAGGTCTATGAGGCGAAGTTCGACCCGCGGACGGTCAAGCCGGCAGCCCAGGCCAAACCTGCCCAGACTCAACCCGGCGCAGGGAACCCGACGCCGTGAGCGCCTCCGATCGCCGAACGCGACCATCCTGGCTGCGGCGCCGGTTGCTGCAGGGCGCGAGCGTTGTCGTCGTCGCGGCCGCGCTGGACGCCGGCCACGTCCAGGCCCAGACGGCGGCCATCCTGCGCGGCGCCGCCCACATCGCCAATACTGCCGGCGTGCCGGCGATCGTCGCGCCCGCCACGACGTCGACGGCTCCGATGTCGGCCGGCATGACCTCGGCGAGCGCACGGGCGATCCTCAACCAGGCCAACGCGGCCAAGGCGGTCAGCCTCGCCCAGCAGGCGCAGGCGGCGGCGCGTGCAAGCGCCGCCGCCCTCAACCCATCTGTGCCGAACGGGCTTGGGGTCGGCGCGCTGAACCCGGTGACCAATCCGGTCTCGGCCGCAAATGATCCCACCGGCCTTTCGACCTGGCAGGGCGCGAAGACGCCGGTTCAGTCGACGTCCGGCGGGCAGACGACGGTCACCGTCACCCAGACCGACGCCCGCGCGATCCTATCTTGGACAAGCTTCAATGTCGGCGCCGACACCACCCTGGTCTACGCGCCGGTGTCGGGCGCGACCGCCAATTCCAGCTGGGTCACCCTCAACCGGGTCGTTGGCGGCATCGACCCCAGCACCGGCCTGAGAAATCCCAGCCTTGCGCCGTCGCCCAGCCAGATCCTCGGCAAGATCAAGGCGCCCTGGGAAGTCCTGATCCTCAATCCCAATGGCGTGCTGTTCAGCGGCACGTCCCAGGTCAACACCTATTCGCTGGTCGCCACCAGCCTGGATGTCGGCAAGGCCCTATCGACCGGAAGCACGCCCACGCCGCTGACGATTGGCCAGCGGAACCAGAATTTCCTGACCTACGGCCTGCTCGGCTACGCCGACCAGGCCAGCGCGAACCAGAAGCAGTCGGCCTATACCTTCGCAGCCGAGGCGGTCAGCAACATCGCCTACGACCCTACGCTGGAGGGCGCGGTGACGGTCGATGCTGGGGCCCAGATCAGCAGCGCCAGCACCGGGTTCCTGCTGTTCGCCGCTCCCAAGGTGGTCAATGCGGGCACGCTGCTCTCGCCTCAGGGCGAGGTCGCGCTGGAGTCGGGCCGGCAGATCACCCTTAAGGCCTCGAACGGCACGTCCAACAGCATCGATTCGAACGTGCGCGGCTTCGTGGTTTCGGCGCTGAACCGGGCGGACGCCGCCGGCAACTCTGTCGAAAACGCGGCGGGCGGATTGATCGAAGCCGACGACGGCTATGTCTCGCTGGGCGCCACGGCGGCCGGGGCTGTGGTCAACCAGGGCGTCCTGGCGGCGTCGACCAGCATTTCGCGCAACGGGTACGTGCAACTGGCGGCCGGGGACATCCAGCTGGCGCCAGGCAGCGCCATCGCCATCACGCCAGATAATTCCGGCGGCACCATTCCTCAGGATGCGACGTCTCTGGCCGACTTCAAGACGTCGGCCATCAGCATCGGCGACGCCAGTTCGCGGATCGACATCGGCGCCGATTCGCTGATCTACGCCCCCAGCGCCAATGTGAAGATCGGCGCGGCGGCGGGCTCGACCACGACACTCGACGGCGTCAGCGGTGGCGACTCGCGCATCTTCGTCGACACGGGGGCGGTGATCGATGTCGCCGGCCTGACCAATGTCGAGGTCGCCGCCTCGACCAACAGCGTCGAAATCAGTCCCGTCACCACCAACGACCTGCAGGATTCGCCGAACGACCTGGCCCTCAAGGGGGCTACGGTGTTCATCGACCCCCGCATTTCCGGCGTCCGCTCGGATGGCGTGGCGTGGGTCGGCTCGCCGATCCTCTCCGCGGCCGGTTATGCCGAGCAGGTCGGGGTCCAAGTCACCCAGCTGATGACAAAGGGGGGCAATGTCACCCTGGGCGTGGCCAGCGCCAACCCGTCCAGTTCGGCCAAGGCGCCGGACGTCATCGTCAAGCCCGGCGCCACGATCGACATTTCCGGCGGCTGGGTCACCTACGACGCCGGCTGGGTCCGCACCAGCCGCCTGATCGATTCCGCCGGGGAGGTGGTGGACATCTCCCAGGCCGACCCCAACGCCACCTATATTGGGGTCTATACCGGCTACACGGCCAGCCATCCGAGTTGGGGCGTCAGCCAGACCTTCGCCGACCCGATCCAGAACGGCCTGCGTTACGAAGGAGCCTATACCGAGGGGCATGACGCGGGTTCGTTGTCGATTGTGGGTTCTGTCGTGGCGCTGGACGGCGCGGTCCACGCCGAAGCCTTCGCTGGGACTCAGCAGGTCCTGAACGCCAAGCCGGGGACGGCGACTTCCTCGATCTACGGCGACGGCCGGTCCTTGCAGGCCGCGTGGACGCAGCTGCCCGCTGGCGGCTATCTCTCCATCCAGGGCTATGGCCAAGCCGCTTCCGGCGGCGCCACCGGCGCAGCCGACATCGAAGTAACATCCGGCTCGACCGGTTCCAGCACAGCCGACCTGACCTACGGGCAGGACATCGCCTTCGACTCCCAGGGCGTCGCCGCGGCGCCGGCGCGCGACGCGGCGTCCCTGCTGCCGACAGACCGCTACGACACGATCCTTTTGTCGGCGCCGGCGCTGAGCGGCATGGGACTGAGCGAGCTTTCGCTCCAGACCACCGGCAAGATCACTGTCGACCAAGGCGCGACGGTCAGCCTGGACGCCGGTGGCGAATTCACGGCTCTCGCGGGCCGCGCCCTGACCGTCAACGGCTCGATCAGCACCGCGTCGGGCAAGATCAGCCTAACCACCGCCCAGCTTCTCCAGCAGGGCTCGGTCATCAACCCGGACACCCCAGTCCTGGGCTCCTACGACATCACGATCAATGGCGCGTTGTCGGTCAATGGCCGCTGGGTCAACGACTACAACGCCGCCGCGGGCGCCTTGCAGGGCTCCGCCTAT
>FSWM01000559.1_pt1 | contig 25357 bp, 20 predicted proteins | sample 1637841 | NCBI WGS metagenome assembly FSWM01 (sample SAMEA3914789, study PRJEB12502) | metagenome | biome: forest; material: soil | place: Canada | collected 2011-07-03 | depth 0.3 m | reverse complement strand
GCAGCGGGCTGACGGGTTCTCCGGTCATGGAAGCCTCCTGTCTGACGCGGGGTTGAACCCCACGATCTTCAGACAGGACGGGCCGGACACCACATCGGCAGGCTGATCACCGTCGCCAGGGCCATCCACCTCTGCCGCGGGAGCGGCTTAGTCCCCTGGCGCATTTCGGCCCTGCAGTGCTCACCGGCGAACGTAGCCATTGGTCGAAGTCGGTCATTGCCCTTCAACTCTGAAGCGAGGCCTCACCGCGCTTTCAATGGGTGCACGGCCTCGTTGGAGGTCGCGGCCGCCATCTCGGCCCTGAGCTGGCGGCGCAGGAGCTTTCCGGTGTCGTTGTAGGGAAGCGCCTGACGGAAGGTCCAGACCTCGGGCGTCTTGGTGGAGCGCAGGCGGGCTTTCACAAAGGCGGCCAAGGCCTCGCGCGAGGCCTTTCCGTCCTTCGTCACCACGGCGGCCGCAATCTTTTCGCCCCAGTCGTTGTCCGGCAGGCCGAGGACCGCCACGTCCGCAACATTGGGGTGTTCGCGGATAACGTCCTCGATCTCGCCGGGGGAGATGTTCTCCCCGCCGCGCACGATCACATCGTCGAGCCGACCCTCGACAAACAGGTAGCCGGCCTCGTCCATCCAACCGCCGTCGTTGGTGGCGAACCAGCCGTCGTCATGGACGACCTTACGGTGGGCATACTCTCCGCTGACCTGTTCGCCTCGGACGTAGATCTCCCCACATTGGCCGGGCGCCAGACTCTTTCCCTCAGGGCCGCGGATCTCCACCTCCAGCGATGGCAGCGGCCGACCGACGGAGCCGATGCGCCGCCGCACGGCCTCGTCCGGCGAGGCGATCGCCTCACGATGGTCGTCCGGACCCAGCACCGCGATGGTCGAACTGGTCTCGGTCAGGCCGTAGGCGTTGACGAAGCCGACGTGCGGCAGTTGTCGCAGGGCCCGCTCGATGACGGGTTGCGGCATACGCCCGCCGCCGTAGGACAGCGCCTTGAGGTCCGGAAGAAATTCGCCCCGCGCCTCCAGGACATCGAGAATTCGGCCGAGCATGGTCGGCACCACCATGGCGTGGGTGATCCGTTCCGCCACCGCGGCCTCGACCCATGCCTCCGGGGTAAAGGCGGGCAGATGAACGGTTCGGCGACCCGAATAGACCCCGGTCAGCACCGCCGAGATGCCGGCGATGTGGTAGGCGGGCACGCTGACCAGGGCCGCCTCGTCGGGCTCGGCGGCCAGGAATTCCACCGTGGAGATCACGTAGGCGGTCAGGTTGCGGTGGCGCAGGATGGCGACCTTCGGTTCACCGGTCGTGCCGCTGGTAAACAGCAGCACACCGATGTCCGGGTCCGCCGCCTCGACCTCGATCCCGCGCCAGGCCGGGTCCCGGGCCGCGGCCTCGAACGCGCTGCGGGCCACCACCGTGACACCCTCGGCAGGGGTCAGCCGGGCGATCATGTCGTCGTCCACAATGGCGACCGAAGGCGCGGTCCGCGCCAGGAGGCGGTTCAGGTCGGGATCCGTCAGCCGGTAGTTCAGCGGCCCGAAAGGCTTGCCGATGAATCCGGCGGCGAACACCGCAACGGCCATGGCCGGGCCGTTCAGGCCCAGGAACACCACCGTCTCGCCTGGGCGCGCCGCCAGCCAGGCGGCCCCCGCGCGGGCGCGAGCCTGCAGTTCGGCGAAGCTGACGCCGTCGGCGCGTGGGCCAAGCGCGAGGCGATCGGGCGCGGCCTCAGCCACCATGTCGAGGAGCAGGGTCGTGTGCATGGTTTGATCAGTCGGACGAAGGCAGCTTCTTGGCGTCCTTGGCGGCGATCGCCTGGCCGGCGATCGACAGCGACCCGGCGCCGGCCTTGACGCAGAGCACCTCCAGCCCGCTTGCCTCGTCGGCAAACCGCTTGCCCATGCCTGACCCGGCCGAGTGGGCCGCGTCCAGGGCCAGGCCTTCGGGCTTTGGCTCCGCATGGGCGACGATGGGGTGACCGCCACATTCCAACGCGACCGGGGCCTTGGGTGGGCGCACCACCACCACCTCGGTGTCACAGACGGCGCTCTTCCAACGGGAGCCTGGCTTCAGATCCATCGGTCTTCCTCTCAAGTCGGCGCCATCGCGCAAGGCTCAGTGCGGCAGGTCCTTGAACGCCACGCCCTTGTCGGGTCGATGGTCCTGGGGCATGCCAAGGATGCGCTCGGCGACCGTGTTCTTCAGGATCTGGTCAGTGCCGCCGGCGATCCGCGACATCGGCGCGCCGAGCCAGGCGGTTGCGGCGTCGTCCTGCGACAGGGCGCCGGGCGGGAGGCTGAGGGCGTCAGGCCCGATCATGTCCATCACGGTCCGGGCCAGGCTCTGCCGACGCGTCGAGATCAGCAGCTTGTTGATCGAGCCCTCAGGTCCAGGCGCGCGGCCCGCTTCGATGGCCTCGAAGGCGCAGCGGCTGATTTCGCGAAGCGCCTGCTCCTGCACCAGGGCGTCGGTCAGGCTTTCGATGAGGCGCGGATCCTCCAAGATGTCTCGGCCGCCCAACCGCACGCCCTTAAGCATCCCCACGATGGTCGCGAAGTCCGGACCGTAGCCCCAAGGGTCGGTCTTGCCGTAGCGCTCGATCATCAGAGTCTCGAGCGCCACCTTGAACCCCTCCCCGACCGCGCCGATCCGCTGATCGTCCGGGACCTCGACGTCGTCGAAGAAGACCTCGTTGACCTGGGTCGAGCCGGTGAGCAGCGGCACCGGCCGAACGGTGATCCCCGGGGACCTCATGTTGACGTAGAAGTAGGTGAGACCCTGGTGCTTGGGGACATCCGGATCGGTGCGGACGATAATCACACCCCATTCGGCGAGGTGCGCCCAGCTGGTCCAAAGCTTCTGACCGTTCAGGATCCAGCGGTCGCCTTCCCGCCGCGCGCTCATCCGCAAAGCGGTCAGGTCCGAGCCCGCGGCCGACTCCGAGAAGAGCTGGCACCAGAGTTCGTCGCCGCGGATCGCCGGCGGCAGCAGCCGCCTCTTCTGCGCCTCAGTGCCGCGCGCGGCCATGATCGGCACCGGGTTCGACAGGCTGATGCGGAAGTATTCGGTCGGTAGCCGGTAGCGGTCTTCCTCCTCGACGAAGACGATCCGCTCCAGGTCGGACCCGCCGCCGCCGCCGTAGGCTTTTGGAAGAGTGATGGCGGCGAAGCCGTGCTCGGCCTTGGTGCGCTGCCACTGGCGCGCCAGGGCCACGTCCTGGGCTTGATTCAAGCCGTCGCGCGCCGCGCCGCTGAAGGCCGGGGCATGCGCCGCGAGGAAGGCGCGCGCCCGGGCCCGGTAGGCCTCCAGCGCCTCTTCCGCCTCGGACAGCGAGGGCTCCAGGTTCATGCCGCCAATTCCCGCATCACGGCCCCAAGCATTCGCCGCCGCCACATCGGGGGTCCGCCCCACTCCAGCGCCAGGCACCGCGCCCGGCGATAGTGCAGATGCAGGGGCGAGTCCCAGGTCGCCCCCATCGCGCCGTGCAGCTGGATGGCTTCCTGGGCGCAAAAGTCATAGGCCTGACTGGCTGCCAGCCGCGCGCCGGCCGCCGCCGCGGCGAGGTCGCTGGCCGGGAGGCGCAGCGCCGCACCGGCCGCGCCCTTGGCGAGCTCGATCTGCACATACATGTCGGCGAGCAGGTGCTTCACCGCCTGGTTGGCGCCGATCACCTTGCCAAAGGCCCAGCGTTGCAGCGCATGGTCCCGCGCCGCCTCGAGGCAGGCCTGCGCACCGCCCACCTGTTCGAACGCCGTCGCCAGCGCGACCTGATCGAGGAGCCCATCGAGCACCTCGCCGCCGCCGACCCGCGCCGCCGCCACGCCGTCGAACTCCACCGCGGCATACCCTCGACTGTTGTCGAGGGTCTCGCCGCCGAGGCGGACGACACCCGCGGCCGCGAGGTCCGCGAGGACAATCACGACCTGGCCGTCCGCGTCACGGGCCTGCACCAGGGCATGGTCGGCGAAGCGGCCCGCCGCCACCGATGTCTTTCGGCCGTATAGGCGTCCCTCGCGCCATTCGGTGCGGGGACCGGTCGGAATGTCCGCGTCCGGCGCTTCGAAGCAGGCGAGCGTGACCACGGCGCCGGCGCTGGCCCAGTCGCCGAGCGGCGCCGGCGCGCCGAGCGCCGCCAGCGCGGCCAGGGCGGAGGTGGTGACGATGAACGGCGTGGCGGCCAGGTGTCGGCCGAGCGCCTCAGCCATCCGGCAGCGCGTCCGCAACCCCAGCGCCAAGCCGCCCTCCTCGACAGGCAGCGCGGCGGCGAGCCAGCCCAGGTCGGTGAGTTGGCCCCAGAGCGCCCGGTCGAACTCGCCCTGCGTCGTCAGCAAGGCGCGCAACCGCGCCGCGCCATCCTGATCGGCGAGCAGTCGTTCGAACTCGTCGCGGATCAGCCGGTCGTCGGGTTCGAGGTCGAGGTCGATGGGGTCAACTGCGGGCGCCGTCGTCATCGGCAAGACATCTCATCCAGGGCGTTGTCCGGTGAAAGGGCAAACTTCCGGAGTTTCATGCCGTTATCCCCTAGGTCCGCGTTTAGCCGCGGGTCAGCAGGAGCGATGAGCCGTAGATCCCGCCCCCTGCCCCGCAGACCGAAACCTCGACACCGTCCACCTGCCGCTCGCCCGCGTCTCCGCGCAGTTGGCGCACCGCCTCGACGAGGTGATTGAAGGCATGCAGCCGGCCTTCTGAGAGCTGGCCACCATTGGTGTTCAATGGCAACTCGCCCTCCAGGGCAATGCGCTGGCCGCCCTCCAGGAAACCGCCGGTTTCGCCGGGGCGCGTGAGTCCGAGCGCCTCAAGCCAGAGGACGGTGAGGTAGCTGAAGCCGTCATAGAGGTGGGCGGTGTCGACGTCGGTCGGTTTGAGGTCCGTGCGCGCCCACATCATCTTGGCCGCGTCGTGCATGGCCATGTTTGGGAAGTCGGCCCGCTCGAACCAGCTCTCATGACCGTGCAGGGCCGAGCCCACCGCTTCGAACCGGATCGGCCGATGGCGCAGGTCCCGCGCCGCGTCGAGCCGGGAGACCACCACGGCGGCCGTGCCGTCGATCGGCACGTCGCAGTCATAGAGGCAGAGCGGCGTCGAGATCATCTTGGCGGACATGTAGTCGTCGAGGGTGATCGGATCCTTGTAGATGGCCTCGGGGTTGAGCGCGGCGTTGCGGCGCTGATTGACGGCGATCATCGCCAGCTGCTCGCGGGTAAGGCCCGTCTGGCGCATGTGCAGGTCTGCATGCAGGGCCACCCAATTGCAGGCCGACGGCGCCCAATACGGCATCATCCACTGCCGCTGGCCATCGGCGACCGGCATCGAGCCGTCCGCATAGGCCCGCCCGTAGGTCGGGATCCACCGTTCGCCCTCCGCGCGATAGCAAAGCACGTGGTTGCAGTATCCCGCGGCGATCGCGCCGATCGCATTGATGATGCTGGCGTATTGGGCAGGGCCATGGCCGGAGGCGAACCAGTTCAGCTTCAGGCCAAGATTGTTCTTGATATCGGTGGTGCTGGCCGCGGCGTTGCCATGCCCGACCCCGACCTGGGCCGCCGGCCAGGTCGCCACCCCATCGATGTCGGCGGGGGTCAGCCCCGCGTCGGCGATGGCGTCCAGGCATGCGTCCACCGCCAGGTTGAAGGGATAGACCGTCGGTTTCCGGTAGAGCCGGGATTGGGCGACGCCGGTGATCGCCACGGACTTTTCGAAGGGTTGGGTCATTGGGGTTCAAGCCGGCTCGAAGAGGGGCAAAAATATCTCGCCGTGGCGCTCGAAGTAGACCTGCACCCGCATCCCGGCGACCGCCTCCTCCGGGGAGATCGGCAGGTTGGAGACCAGGCGGATATTCGCCTGCTCCTCGAGCGCGACGACGGCCAGCACATAGGGGACCGGAACGGCCGGAAACCAGGCTTGGTGGTTGACGCTGACTGAAATCACCTCGCCCCGGCCCGAGACCGGCGTCGGCTTCACGTCCCGCGAGCCGCAGGCGGCGCAAACTACCCGATAGGGGTGGAAATAGAGACCGCAGCCCTGGCAGCGCAGGATGCGCAGCCGCCCATCGGCGCCGCCGCACCAGAAGTACTCGTTCATCTCGTTGATGACCGGCAACGGGCGGGGATAGGCGGGTTCTCGGATCATCACACGGCTCCGGTGTTGAACGGGGCGCCGCCGTGCGCCGGCGCCGCAGCCTCGCCGGCCGGCTGGATTGCGATCAGCCACCAAAACCGCTGCATCCTCCGCCCCCTTCCCCTCGCACGCCCCGCCTCTTCCAGGAAGATGGGCCTCGATGAGCTAGACGAAGGCGGGGCGAAAACCCTCCGGGAACGCCGCGGAGGATTCCCAGCGCCGCAGCGTCTAGTTCTTTGACAGCGCCAGCCGCACCAGCGCCTCGTGTGAGTCGCCAGGGCGGTCGCGAGCACAGAGGATGAGATGGCGAGACGCGGCGAATTCAATCCAGCAGTTCCGGCCCATGTCCCCGCCGACCGGGTGACCGACTTCGACATGTACAATGACCCGGCGTTCCCCGACGACCCGCATGCGGTGATCCGCGCCGCCCGCGATCGGTTGCCCAACCTGGTCTATGCGACCCATGGCAGCCACTGGGTCGCTTTTGGCCGCGAGGCCATCGAGCAGGTGCTGAGCGACGCCGCCTTCTCGGCCAACAAGGACGCCCTACGCCAATCCGGCTTCAAGGGCGCCACGCCCTTCATCCCCGCCGAGCTCGATCCGCCCGAGCACACCGGTTTCCGCGCGGTCCTGTTGCGCCACCTGGGCCCCAAGCCGGTCCGGGCCATGGAACCTTTTGTCCGCAGCTGGGCGGAACGCCTGATCGCCCCGCTCGCCGAGCGGACCGAGTGCGACTTCTCCACCGAAGTCGCCCAGCCGATGCCCGTCTCCATCTTCATGGAAGTCATGGGGTTGCCCCTTGAGCGCTACGCGGAGTTCCGCGCCATGGCGGTTCGGGTGATGAGCCCGGACACCGACACTGAGGAGCAGCAAGACCTCGACCGTCGCATCCAGGCGATCCTCGCCGAGCTGATCGAAGCCCGCCGCGCCGCGCCGCGCGATGACCTGATCAGCAAACTGCTCCAGGAGCGCGTCGACGGCCGTCCACTGACGTCCGAAGAGATGCGATCGGTCTGCCACATGCTGTTCATCGCGGGGCTAGACACCGTGGCCAACGCCATGGGATTCGGCATGCGCCATCTGGCGGCCGACCCTGGCCTCCAGGCGCAGATCCGCGCTGACCACAGCCTCATTCCCGGCGTCGTGGAAGACCTGCTACGCCGGTACACCTTCATCACCACCATCCGCTTCGCCAAGCGTGACGTCGTCGTCGATGGCGTCGCCCTCAAGCCGGGCGACGGCGTCCGCGTGATCCTCTGGGGCGCGAGCAATGATCCGGAACAGGCCCAGTCACCGCGTCAGTACGGCTTCGGCTTCGGACCGCACATCTGCCTGGGCATGTACTTGGCTCGCCTCGAGATGAAGGTGATGTACGAAACCTGGTTCTCGCGGATCGGCGCTTTCGAACGTGCGCCGGACCTGAAGCCCGGCGCCATGCACGGCGGGCACACCATCGGCATCTCCAGCGTTCCCCTCAGGCTGACGCCCCTGGCGGCGGCGGAACGCGCAGCCGACGCCGCGGCCGAAGCGTCGCACTAGACCTACCGACCAACTTGTCCGAGCCAGGCGCGCTCTTCGAGCGCGCCCGGCTCAACGTTGTGGCCGTTCAGGTTGGCGGCGCGACGACCGCCGGCGAGGCTCCACGGGCCCCGGCCGGCAGCGGCTTGGCTCCGGCGGCCTGACCGGCGCGGGCCTTCGCCGCTTCCCCGCGGATATAGAGCTGGATGGCGTCAAGCGTGGCGTCGTCGAGGTTGGTGAACTGCGGCATGCCCGCCGTAGTCAGGGCGCCGCCGCGGACCACGCCGAAGAAGGCCTCCCGACTCTGTGGAACCGTCGAAGCCCGCAAATCCGGGGCGGTGCCGGCCGAGACCGCCCGCTGGCCGTGGCACACGACGCAGAACTGACCGAAAGCCTGCGCGCCCGCAGGCGTCGCTTCCGCCGCCGGCTTGAAACCCGGATCCGGCGGGAAGGTCAGGGCGTCGCGTGGCGCGACGGGCAAGGTCGCCTTGGCGCCGAGCTTAAACGTCAGCACCCGGCGCGCCTGCGAATAGAAGTTCACATCATAGGGCCCGAGAAGCGGCCCCAAGGCGCCGGTGGCGGTGCCCATACCGGTGATCACCGTCACATATTGCTGGCCGCCGGCCTCGAAGGTGATTGGCGGTCCAAGGACCGGCGCCTGGGTGGCGAAGGACCAAAGCTTGCGGCCCGAGCCGGCGTCGTAGGCGTTGAAGGTCCCGTCGATCCGCCCCTGGAACACCAGATCGCCCGCCGTGGCCATGACGCCGCCATTCGAGGGTCCAGGCAGCTTCACCCGCCACGCGGCCTTCTGCCGTACGGGATCCCAGGCCAACAGGTCGCTGGAGTGGGCCGCGGGCTCATCGAGGGTCTGGGAGGTCACCCGCATATCGAACCCGCCCTTGGGCCACTTCTTCCAGTTGGTCGTATCCAGCCCCTTGTCGCCGATCATCATCCCGATGTGGCTGACCGGGATATAGGTCAGCCCGCTCTTGGGGCTGAAGGCCATCGGCAGCCAGGTGTGGGCGCCGAAGCTTGACGGCCGCATCAGGAATGGCCCGCCGTCCGGGAACCGCGCCGCGGGATTTCCCACGGGCCGGCCGGTTTTCAGGTCGATCTTCGAGGCCCAGGTTGTCTCGACGAACGGCTCGGCGGAGATGAGCTTCCCGTTAGTGCGGTCGATCACATAGAAGAAGCCGTTCTTGGGCGCGTGCAGCAGGACCTTGCGGTCCTGGCCGTCGATCTTCAGGTCGGCGAGCGTGATATCCATCGAGGCCACGTAGTCCCAGGACTCTCCCGGGTTGACCTGGTAGTGCCACTTGTAGGCGCCCGTCTTCGCGTCGAGGGCGACGATCGAGGCGACGAACAGGTTGTCGCCGCCACCCGGGCTGCGGATCTTGTGGTTCCAGGGCGAGCCATTGCTGACCCCGATCAGCACTGTGTCCAGGTCCTTGTCGTAGGTGATGGCGTTCCAGACGGTGCCGCCGCCACCCAGCTTCCACCACTCGCCGGTCCAGGTCTTCGCCGCCATCTCCATGGCCTTGTTCTCGAAGCCCTTCGAGGGGTCGCCGGGCACTGTGTAGAAGCGCCAGAGCTGTTTGCCCGTCTTGCCGTCGTAAGCGGTGACATAGCCGCGGACCGCGCCGGCGTCGGCGCCGGCGAACCCGACGATCACCTTGCCATCGAACACCCGCGGCGCGCCGGTGATATAGCTGAGGTCTTGGTTGGAGAGGGTCTGCACGGACCAGAGCGGCCGCCCCGTCTTGGCGTCGATGGCGATGAGCCGGCCGTCGGCCGTACCGGTGTAGATCTTGCCGTCCCACCAAGCGATGCCGCGGCTGCCCCAGCCCTTTCGCATCTTCTCGGCGGCGACCTTGCCAACCTCCGGGTCGTACTGCCAAAGCTGCCTACCCGTCAGGGCGTCGACGGCGTGGACCACGCTGTAGCCGACGGCGAAATAGACAACGCCGTCCACGGCAAGCGGCTGGGTCACCGTGTTCGCCGGCGGCAGGTCCATGGACCAGGCCAGACCCAACTGGCCCACTGGGCATTGACCTGGATCAGCGGGCTATAGTGCTGCTCGCCATAGGTGCGGCCGTAGGCGGCCCAGTCCTTGCCGCCAGCATGGTCGAGGATCCGGGCTTCAGGCCCCCGGCCGCGCGCGAGGATCAGGCCGGCGATCAGCACGGACGCCACAACCACCAGGACGATCGACAGCTTCAGCTTCATCTGTGGCCTCTATTTCAAAACCATCGACGCGGCCGCGACACCGCGCCTGCCGCCTTTGCCGCCCGGCAGGGCCTGTCCCAGCGAGCGGACGTATTGGCGAATGGCCTCGAGATCATCGAGCGGCAGATCGGCGAATTGAGGCATGCCCTGAGGGACCAGCGCACCGTCGTGCACGACGGACACGAACGTCTCCTTGGAGAGCGGAATCGGCGAGACTCTCAGGTCCGGCGCGGTGCCCCCGGCCATGCCCTGCAGACCGTGGCACACCGCGCAAGCGCTATGGAACACGCCATTGCCGCGCGCTTCCAGCTTCACGTCGGACTTGAAGCTGGGATCGTCTGGGGCGACCAGCTTGATCGGCGGCGGTGCAGGTGGCAGGACGCCCTGGCTTCCCAAGGCAAAGGTCAGGACGCGGCGCGGTTCGGTGTGGAAATCGATCCCGAAACCCTGAAGGCCCTTGGCCCAAGCGCCCCCGCCGCCGGTCCCGCTTCCTGTCAGGACGGTGATGTATTGCCTGCCATTGACGGCATAGGAGATCGGCGCCGCGACGATCGGGGCCTTGGCGTCGTAGGACCAGACCTTCTTGCCGGTCGTGGCGTCGTAGGCGACTAGGTTGTGATTGATCTGGCCTTCGAAGACGAGATTGCCGGCCGTGGCCATCGTCCCGCCTGGCGAGTTGCCGGGCTGCTCGACCTCCCAGCGCAGCTTCTGGGTTACCGGGTCCCAGGCCCGCAGGAAGGACCGTCGGCTTCCGGGCAGATCGATGTTGGGATTGGCGGTGATACCCATGCCTTTGGGTAGATTGGCGGGCTTTCCGCCGTATTGGACGTGGCGCAGGTCGACGCCCTGGTCGCCCACCAGCATGCCCTGCTCGATGACCGGGATATAGTTCAGCCCAGTCTGGGGACTGTAGGATGAGGGTTGCACGCTGTGCGCCCCCTCGAACCCCGGCCACATTTCGAACATGCCGCGCCCATGATAGCGCGCCGCGGGGTTCTCGACCGGTCGCCCGGTCTTAAGATCGATCTCCGACGCCCAGGTCACCTTCGCCACCGGTTTGGCGGAGATCAGCTTTCCGTTGGTGCGGTCGATGACGTAGTGGAACCCGTTCTTCGGCACCTCCATGAGGACCTTGCGCGGCTGGCCGTCGATCTGAAGCGTGGCCAGCGCCATGTCCATGGAGGCGACATAGTCCCACTGTTCGCCGGGGTTGACCTGGTAGTGCCAGACGTACTTGCCCGACACCGCGTCCAGGGCGACGATCGAGGCAAGGAACAGATTGTCGCCGCCGCCGGGGCTGCGGAGTTTCTGGTTGTAAGGGTAGCCGTTGCCCACCCCGATATAGAACTGCTTGAGTTCCGGATCGTAGCTGATCGAGTTCCAGACCGTGCCGCCGCCGCCGTGGACCCACCACTGGCCGGTCCACGTCTTGGCCGCCATCTTCATGGCGTCGTCCTCGAACCCCTTCGCCGGATCACCAGGCACCGTGTAGAAGCGCCAGAGCTGCTTGCCGGTCGCGGTGTCGTAGCAGGTCACATAGCCCCGGGCGCCGCCGCCGTCCGCGCCGGCATGGCCGATAATCACCCGGCCATCGAACGCCCGCGGCGCCCCGGTGATGTAGCGATAGTCGCCCGGCTCGGTGGTCAAAACCGACCAGAGGGGCGTGCCGGTGTGCGCGTCCAGCGCGATCAGCCGCCCATCATGGGTCGCGGTGAACACGCGGCCGTCTTCGTAGGCCAGCCCGCGGCTGCCGTAACCACGGCGGAGCTTCACGCCCGACTGCTCATTGGCGTGGCTGTCGAATTCCCAGAGAAGCTTCCCCGTCGTCGCGTCGAACGCGCGGATGTAGCTGTGACCCGTGGCGGTATAGACCACGCCCTTGGCTTCGATGGGCTGGCTCATGCTCTGTTCCGCAGGGAGGTCGTAGGACCAGGCGAGACCAAGCTGGTTGACCGTCTTGGTGTTGATGCTCGTCAGCGGACTGAAGTGCTGCTCCCCCCCGGTCCGGTTGTAGGACGGCCAATCCTCCGCGGCGATCTTTCCATCCACCGGATTGGCGGGCGGCGCCTTCGGCGCCTGTTGGCAACCCGCCGCCATCATCAAGGCGATCGCGCCGATCGCTGTCACTGGCAGTCCTCGGCCTCTCATCACGTCGCGCCCTCGTGTCTTGTGGTGTCGCCGTCGACGTGGCCGTCGGCGCCACGGCGCCGACAGGCGATCGTCCGCGCCTCAGCCACCCCCGAAGCGCTTCTTGAACTCGATGCCGAAGGTGCGGGGCGGCTCGGGGATGTAGGCGCGGTAGCCCAGGGAGGCCTGGTCGCTCGCCGGCTGGAAGACGACCTCGTTGGTGAGGTTGGAACCGAACAGCGCCACCGTGGCGTCCCAGGCGTCGATATTGAGGGAAATCCGAGCGGACAGGTCGTTGAAGGCGGGCGAGTACTCGGTGAGCGCCGGGTTGGCCCTGACGGTGCAGCACACCGTGCCGGTCGCCGTGAGCGCCTGGTTGAAGGCCACGCTCTTGGACTGATGGTAGAAGTTCAGCGCGAGGCTCAGATCGCCCGTCTTGGTCGGGACGACGTAGCGCGCCCCCAGGGTATAGGTCCAGTCCGGGAAGCCGCCGTTGCTGAGGGCGTAGGGTTGGGACGTCAGGTCGACGTTGCCGTTGTGGTATTGCAGATATTCGCCGTGGAAGTAGGAAACCGAGGCGGTGAGCGTCAGTCCCTTCACGGGGATCAGGGTGCCTTCGACCTCGGAGCCGTAGAGCCTGGCCTTGGCCGCGTTCTGCAGAACGTTGGCCACGCCCCCCAGTCCGTTCGGGATGATGATGTTGCGCTGGATGTTCGAATAGTCGGTGAGCCAGACGGCGGCGTTGATCCGCGCGCGGCCGTCCAGGAAGGTCGATTTCACACCGGTCTCATAGGCCAGCGAAGTCTCGGGAAGGAACGGCGTGAAGCTCGCCGGCACATTGTTGCCCGCCGCCTGCTCTCCCCCGGCTTTGAAGCCGGTGGACGCCTTGGCGTAGAGCATGGTGTTCGCCAGCACCTGCCAGTCGACCGACGCCAGCCAGGAGACGTTCGAATAGGAAATCTTGAACGTCGCTTTGCAAACCGCGGGATTGTCGAGGTCAGCCACCGGCAGGGAGCAGACCGTGAAGGGCGCGGCCGGCACCGCCGTCGGCGGCGAACCTGGGGTGATTGACACGATCGGCGCATCGAGGCCGGCGTCCTGCGAGGGGCCGGTGTGGTTGCGCGCGATGTTCTCGCGGCTCTCTTCGGTGTAGCGGAGGCCGCCGGTGAAGCGGATATTGGACGTGACCTGCCAGGTGGCCTGGCCATAGACCGCCTTGGAGATGTTGGTGACCTGGGCGTCGCTGTTGGTCCACAGCAGGGTCGCCGCTGGATTGACCTGGGCGGCGGAGAGGCTGCGGTCCTCACCGGTCTCTCTGCTGATGTAGAGGCCGCCGATGTAGCTGATCGGTCCATGCGAGCCGGTAAATTGGAACTCCTGCGACAGGGTGGTCGACCGGTTCGGGGTCGCCACGTTCAGGAGCTCGTAGGGCGTGCCGTCGAAGTCGATGGCCGAAGAGCGCGACCCGTGGACGAACCCGGAAATCGACTTGACAGTCAGCCAGTCTGAGAACCGATAGGATCCCTGCAGGGAGACGACGCCGAGCTCGCCGGCGGTTTCCCGATTGTCGGCCCCGCCGACGGCGAAGGGATCGCCACCGATATAGCCGCGCAGAATCTGGGCCGCTTGCGCGAACTTCGACGCGGCGTTGGAGCCCGTCGGGCAGGTCGGGCTGCCCTCCGCCGCGGTGCGGCATCCGGCTGGCAGGCCGAGGCCGCCAAAGGCCGTGGGCAGGGTCGCCACATAGTTCGTAAACAGGCCCCCGATGATTGGCCCGTTTGGCGAGGCGAGCGCCGAACAGGTAACACCGGGATCACCGCAAAGCTCCTTGAGCTTGTAGGGAGGTCCGTGGGTCTCCGCGTGCTGGTAGAGCGCCGACAGATCGAAGCTGAACTTGCCGCCTGGATTGACCGTGAGACGCGCCTTGTAGACCCCGGCGTGAATGTCGCCGAGCTTCTGGCCAGTCGAATCCGTGGCATAGCCGCCGCGGTCTTCCTGGAGGGTGCTCAGCCGTAGCGCCGCCCCATCGGCCAGGGGGATGTTGGCTCCCAGGGAATAGGTGACGGTGTGCAGGTTGCCGACTTGCACATCGGCATAGGCGCCAAGGGATTGGTTGGGCGACTTGGTGACGACATTGATGGCGCCGCCCGTCGTATTTCGGCCGAACAGGGTGCCCTGCGGTCCCCGCAGCACCTCGACCCGGGACACTTCGTCGGGGTCGGCCAGCAGCAGTTCGAGGCCCGACACGCGGGGGATGTACACGCCGTCGATGTAGGTGCCGACGGATGAGTCGCCCAAGAGCGTGGTGAGGGCCGAGCCCTGGCCGCGGATCTGGATCAATGAGCCCAGGAAGTCCGCGGTGTTTTCGCGGATGGTGATGCCGGGCGAAATATTCTCGAGCTGGCGCAGGTCCTTGACGTTGGCTTCCCTGAGCTGGACGGAGGTGGCCACGCTCACCGACACAGGGACGCGCTGGACGGACTCCTCGACCTTTCGGGCGGTGACGACGACCTCGCCGAGCGTGCCTTCGGCGGCGGAGGGACTGGCGGCCGCCTCCGCTGCCTGGCTCGGCGAGGCGTAGGCGGCCACGGCCAGGCCCGCGGCGGCGGTCGTGGCGAGCAGGCCGTGCTTCTTGAGCAGTGAGATGGTCTTGGACACTGTTTCCTACCCCCTGGGGCGTGGGCCGATTTTGACCGCGTATTTGGCTTCCCGTCGCACCTTGTTGCATTCGCAGGCAGCCGCCTTAAGTGCGAGTTGGGAGTGGATTAAGGAAATTCTGACATGGATATTGATGCGGGAATCCCCCCAGGTTGCAGCCGCGCCAAGATGCCCGGATGCGGGCGCGGCGGACCCCGTCCATCGCGAATCTCGCCTAGACGCGCAGCCTCGTCAGGCCGTTGCGGATGACGACCACGTCGCGCTCCGGCGCGCGCGCCTCGAACCAGATCCGCGCGCCCTCCCGCCAGAGGTCGACCGCCAGCCGCTCGCCCGGCAGGACCGGCGCGGAAAACCGCCCTTCATGTGAGGCGACCAAGGCCACGTTACGTTCGGGTACGGCCTCCAACACGGCCCAACCGGTGATCCCGAAGGTGCAAAGTCCGTGCAGGATCGGCCGCTCGAAGCCGGCCCGCTTCGCGACGGCGGGATCGGCATGCAACGGATTGCGGTCCCCGTTCAGCCGGTAGAGCAAGGCCTGATCCGGGCGCGTCTGGACCTCGACCACCAGATCCGCCGTCCGGTCCGGGCGGCTTGGCGGTGGCTCGGGCCCGCCGGCCGGCCCGCCGAACCCCCCGTCACCCCGCGCGAACGCGGCGTTGGTCAGGGTGGCGACCGTCTCGCCCGCGTCGTCGGTCCAGGCGGTCTCGTTGATCACGATCGCCCCTTTCCCGGCGCCCTTGTCGTAGACCGCGACAACCCGGCTTTGGGCGATGAAGCTGCCCTTCGGCGGCAGCGGTCGATGCAACGCCACCTTCTGCTCACCATGCACCATCAGGGTGCGGTTGATTTCACTGACCCGCAATCCCGCCGGCAGGGGCGCAAGCGGTGCGCCGCGAGTGGAGGCCGCCAGCACGGTGGCGGCCGTCGGCAGGACCCGCAGGTCCTTCTCGTAGACGAAAGGCAGATCGCGCTCGTCCAGAGGCTCCCGGCCAAGCCCCACGCTCAGGGCATAAAGCATTACCTCGCGGTCACCGTAGCTGAACCGGCGCGCCTCGGTGCGCTGCTCGAGGATGTCGGGATAGTGGATGGGCACGCTTCGCCTCCGCGCGGCGGACGCTGTCCCGCGTGGCCGCCTCCTACTCCGGGCCGAGAGCGGTACGGCAATGCCTTATGCGAGATGGCTCATGTCATTTGTCCCTAAATCACTTTGCAAATCCCACTTACCCGGGAGGAGAGGCGGTGCGAACGTCACCGCCTAGAGACCGCTGCCGTAGCGCCGCGGGACGCAAGTCCAAGTGAAGGTCCAGGGAAGATGTTGGCGCTCAGGAGCGAGGATCGCGACGCCATTCGCGAGGTAATGGCCCGCTATTGCTGGCACACCGACCATGGCGACTGGGAGGCGTGGCTAGGCCTCTTCACCGCCGACGGCGCCTGGAGCGCTGAAGGCGCCCGGCCGTTCGAGGGACGGGAGGCCCTGGCCAAGCTCGTCAAGGGCCTGGCCAAGAAGCGTGAGACCGCGGCCCCCAGCCGTCACTTCATCGCCAACGAATGGATTGAGGCTGGACCCGACAGCGCGACGCTTCGCGCCTATGCCGCCATCATTATCCCGGCCTCGGGCGCCGTGCGGACCTTGGGCGAATACGAGGCGAGCCTGGTCCCCACCCCGGGCGGCTGGCGGCTCAGCCGTCTACACTTCCGGCCGGTCGCCCTTGGCGCTTCGGCGGCGAACTCCGCGGACGCGGCGTCATGACCGACGGTCCGAGTCCTCCCGCCGCCCTACCCGATCCGGAGCCCGCCATGTCCGACCTGGAGACCTTGCTGTTCGAGCAGGATGACGCCCACGTCGCCACCATCACCCTAAACCGACCACAGAAGCTGAACGCCTTCAACACGGTGATGCTGCGCGAGATGAAGGGTCTCTGGCAGCGCATCCAGGAAGACGACTCCATCCACGCCGTGGTGGTGCGCGCCGCGCCCGGGCGCGCCTTCTGCACTGGCGCCGACCAGCGCGAAGACCGGGTCCGACCGGTGATCCCGTGGTCGCAGATCGATCCCGGCGAATTCCTCTGCCCGAAGCTGAACGCCTGCTGGAAGCCGGTGGTCACCGCGGTGAACGGTATGACCGCCGGCGGCGGCTTCTACTTCCTCAACGAGAGCGACATCGTCATCTGTTCCGAGGATGCGACCTTCTTCGACCCCCATGTCAGCAACGGCATGGTGGCGGCCCTGGAGCCGATCGGCATGGTCTATCGCCAGGGCCTGGGGGACGTGTTGCGAATGGTGCTCCTGGGATCGGACGAGCGGGTGTGCGCCGAGACCGCGCTGCGCCAGGGGATTGTCAGCGAAGTCGTCAAACCGGACGACCTGTGGCCGCGCGCCTACGCGATCGCCGCCCAGATCGCGCGCAAGCCGCCCGTGGCGACCCAGGGCTCGGTGCGGGCGATCTGGGAATCGCTCGACCTGCCGCGCACGGCGGCGCTCCGCGCCGCGTTCAAGTTCACGCAGCTGGGCAATCCGCTGGGGCGCGCGCAGGTCGATCTCAGCGCGGTCATGGCGGCCGCCAAGACGTTCGACATCCGCTAGCCAAGCCGGGGGAATCCAGTGAGCGTCCATGAAACTCAAGGGTCCCAGTCGCCGCCCCCTTCGGTGGGGCTGGCTGCCCAGCACCTCGACGAGCATTTCCGCCGCCCGCTGATGAGCTTCTTTCTGCGCCGGGTTCGCAACCGGGCGGAGGCGGAGGACCTGACCCAACACGTCTTCCTGCGGATCCTCGCCGCCCAAGGGCCGCAAGACATCCACAACCCCGAGGGCTTCGTCTTTCGCGTCGCGACCAATCTCCTGCGTGACCGCAGCCGCGCGCGCGGCCGCCGCGGAGAAGGCTGCCGGCTGGAAGAACTGTCCCCCGGTGAGATGGATACGGCCAATCTGGTCGACTTCTCCGCCGAGCGGATCCTCTTGGGCCGCGAGCAGCTGGCCGAGGTGATGGACATGCTCTCGGAGCTTGACCCGCCCACGGGGGATATCTTCTGCCTGTTCCGCCTCGACAAGATGAAGCAACGTGAGATCGCCAAGCGCTATGGAATCGGGCTCAGCACGGTCGAGAAGCACGTGATGAAGGCGGCCCGGCAGCTCGAGTCCCGGCGCGCAACCTAGCGACCGGCGATCCAGAACCAGCCTGATCGAACACAGGGAGTCTGCCATGGCGCGTTCGACGGGCGCAGAGATCGGATTGAACGGCGTATCGCCCGCGGCCACCTCGGAGGATATCCCCCGAGGCCGGGCGATCTGGACCGCGGCGGCGCTCGGCCTCCTGGCTTTCCTAGCCTATATCGATCGGCAGATCCTGGGCGTGTTGCTGGTGCCGATCCAGCGCGACCTGCATGTGAGCGACGCGGCCATGGGCGCCCTCACCGGCACATCATTCGCCATGGCCTACGCGGTGGCGGCGTTGCCCATGGCGCGGTTAGCCGACCGGGTAAACCGCCGCGATCTCCTGATCGGCGCCCTTGTTCTCTGGAGCGCCATGACCGCTTTCTGCGGCGTCACCGCGACCTATATCCAGCTGTTGCTCGCCCGGATGGGGGTCGCCGCCGGCGAGTCGGCGCAGGCGCCGGCCTCGATGTCCTTGCTGAGCGACCTCTTCCCCCCATCTCGGCGCGCGACCGCGATTAGCGTGCTGTCGATCGGCGGCGGCATGGGCTCGACGCTGGGCGCCCTGATCTCCGGGGCGCTCAACGACCGGTTCGGGTGGCACATAGCCCTGCTGGCCGTGGCGGCGCCCGGGCTCGTGCTGGCGCTCGCCATGTGGCTGACCATCACCGAGCCGCCGCGCCGGCATCTCAACGCCATCCCCGTCGACGAGAAACTCCGCTCCGTCGGCGCCTGCCTGAGGCACCTGTTCGGCACCCGCACCTTCCGCAGCCTGTTGCCGGCCATGGTATTCAAGGATGTCGCGACCGTGGCTTGGCTGAATTGGATGCCGACCTTCCTGATCCGCGTCCATCATCTCACCACCTCGCAAATGGGAATGGCGTTCGGCCTCGCCACCGGGCTTGGCGCGATCGTCTCGACCACTTCGGCGGGCCTGATCAGCGATCGGCTGGCGCGCCGGGGTGCGCGCTGGCGGATGTACTATTGCGCGATCCTGGCGATCGTCGGCGCGCCCTTCCTGGTGGGCGCCCTCATTGCGGCCGACATGCGCGTCGTGACCGCCTGCATCCTCCTCTACAGTCTGACGGCGGGCGGCCTGACCGGTCCCACCAACGCCTCTATGGTCACTGTCGCGCGCGCCGATATGCGAGCGTTCACCATGGCTGTGTGCGCTCTGGTGGTGACCGTCATCGCGGCGGGCGCCACGCCCTGGATCATTGGCGCGATCAACGATCAACTTGCCCACACCTTCGGGCGCGAGGCGGTCCGCTACTCGTTGCTGATCATGCCGTCCTCGCTGGTCGTGGCCTGCCTGCTCTACATGCGGTCCAGCCGCAGCATCGAGGCCGACGAAGCCCGGGCCCTCGGAGAGATCGGCGCCTAAGCCCCGGTCAGCTGAGGATCAACTCCGCCGCGCGCCAGGCCATGGCCATGGTCGGCGCATTGGTGTTCCCGGAGGTGAGGTCCGGCATCACTGAGGTGTCCATGACCCTCAGTCCTGAAACCCCGCGTACGCGAAGCTGCGGATCGACCACCGAAGCCGCGTCCGATCCCATCCGGCAGGTGCCAGCGACGTGGAAGGCCGAGCGCCCGTGCTCCCGCAGCAGACCCAGCACAGACTCGTCGGACCCCAGATCGACGGCGGGGCCGACGTACCGGGTCTGTAGCGCCGTCAGCGCCGGCTGGTCCATCAGCCCCGCCGCGAACCGCACGCAATCGATGGAGTGGCGGCGGTCCTCTTCGTCGGCCAGGTAGTTGGCGTCGATCAAAAGGTCCGACGCCGGATCCGCTGATTGAATGCGGCAGACCCCCTGGCTCTTCGGCCGGGTGAAGTAGTTGTGCACCGTCAGGGTGTGACCGGGGTCGACGGTGACACGGCCGGGCTTGCGGTCCCAGCTCAGTAGCGTGAAGCCGAGCTGGATGTCGGGCTGGGGATAGGCCGGCTGGCTTCGGGCGAACCCGACCACCTCCTGCGCCGCATGGCTCATCGGCCCGCCGCCGCCAGCAAGATAGCGCAGCACGCTCCAGACGAGCCTCGCGCCTTGGAAATCCGGTCCGAACGCCCCGCGCGCCGCGCGGTATTTCAGCGGCATGTTCAGGTGTTCACGGAGATTCGCGCCCACGCCCGAACGGTTGGCGACCACGGGCACGCCCAGCATCTGCAGGTGGCGGGCCGGTCCGACCCCTGAGAGTTGCAGCAGCTTCGGCGTCTGCAGCGCGCCAGCCGACAGGATGATTTCCCGGCCCACGCGGACGTCGGCCTCGCCCGCCGCCGCGAGCACTCGCACGCCGACCGCCCGCGTGCCTTCGAAGAGGATGCGGCGCACCTCGGTGTCGATCATCACCGTCAGGTTCGGTCGTTTCAGCGCCGGCTTAAGGAATGCTCGCGCAGCGCTCATCCGGCGGCCGTTGGCGATGGTCTGGGCGGCATAGCCGATCCCGCCGCCGGGCGGGGTCTCATTGACATCGCCCACCCGCGCCAGGCCCATCTGCTCACCGGCGCCGATGATCGCCTCGGTGAGATCTGTCTTCGCCGCAAGTACGGAGACGCCGAGCGGGCCTGACCCGCCGCGAGTGTCGCTCGCGCCCAGCTGGTGGCCCTCGATCTCTCGGAAGCAGCGGCCGATTTCGTCCCAGCCCCAACCCTCGCAGCCTTGCGCCGCCCAGCGATCGTAGTCCTCCGCCTGGCCGCGGGCATAGATCATGCCGTTGACCGAACTCGAACCGCCGAGCGTGCGCCCCTTCAGCCAGACGTCGATGCCCTGGTTGCCCCCCTTGCGCGCCTCATAGACGTAGATATGGCGGTTGCCGGGCGTCAGCATCTTGCCGATGCCCCGGGGGATGTGGATCAGGATGTCCTTGTCGGCCGGTCCCGCCTCCACCAGGAGCACGCTCGTCTTCGGATCGCGCGACAGCCGGTTGGCCAGGACGCAGCCGGCCGAGCCCCCGCCCACGATTATATAGTCGAAGATCTTCATGTCTCAGGCGATCGCCCCGCTCGCTTTCAAGTCCGCGATCTCGTCCCAGGTGACTCCGAAGTCGCTGAGCGCCAGTTCGGTGTGTTCCGAGGCCTCCGGCGCCCGCATCGTCGTCACCGGCGCGTGGTCGAACTGCACCGGATTGGCGACCAGCTTCATCGGCGCGCCGCCATCGGGCGCCTCGACCTCGAAGACGAAGCCGTTGGCCAGGACCTGCGGATCGCGTCCGGCGTCCAGCACGGTCTGGTAGGGCGCCCACTGGCCTTGCAGGGTCTGAAGCCGATCGCGCCAGTGCTCGAAGGTCTGGGCCACGAAGGCCCCGGCGATCGCCGCCCGGGCGGCGGTGCTGTTCTCCATCAGGGCCACGTCGGTGCTGAAGCGGGCGTCCTCCGCAAGTTGGCCCAGGCCAAGGTGCTCGAAGGTATCGCGGATGTAAGGGCCAGGTGTCAGCACACTCAGGTTCACGTAGCGGCCGTCCGCCGTCATGAAGACGCCGACGAAGGGGTTGCCGCCACCGCTCTCGGGGTCGCGGGGCTGCCCTGGCATCGGATTGGTGAACGGCACCCGCTGCAGCTCCATGGCCGAGTCGATGCTGAGGGCCGTCGCCCAGACGCCGGAGGAGAGCAGCGACACGTCGATCTCGACCGGCTCGCCCGTGCGTTCGCGGTGGAAAAGCGCCGCCGCAATGCCGCCGGCGAGGTTCATGCCGCTGATCGTATCGCCGTAGGCGGGGCCAGGCTGGGTCAAGGGACCGCCCAGCTCGGGCGGCGAGACCAGCATCGCCGACCCGCCGCGGGCCCAGAAGGAGGTCTGATCGAAGCCGCCCTTTTCCCGCTCTGGCCCCTTGTCGCCGTTGGCGCTGCCGCGGGCGTAGATGATCTGGGGGTTATGTTTGCGCAGGTCCTCGACATCGATCTTCAGGCGCCGCCGCGCCTCGGGTAGGAAGTTGGTCACGAAGACATCGGACACCGCCACCAGCCTGTAGAGCAACGCCAGGCCCGCCGGGTTGGCGATGTCCAGCCCAATGCTGCGCTTACCGCGATTGGCGTGCTGCATGACCACGCTGCGGTTGGGGTTCACCGCCAGCCTCTGCAGCTTGGTGAGACCCCTTTGGGCGTCGCCGCGGACCGGGTGTTCGATCTTGATCACATCGGCGCCCCAGTCGGCGAGGATTGCCCCACTTACTGGCACGAAGGTGAACTGTGCCACCTCCAGGATTCGTACGCCCTGCATCACCTGGGTCATCGACTTGGTCCCTCTAAGCTCAGCGTCGGCCGGGCCTGTCCCAAACCCTGCAAATCGGCGGCGCTCACGCGGCGGACGCCGGATCGACCGGCCGCCAGTCCGCGGCGTAGGCGCCCGACGCGACCTCCGCCAGAAGGTCATTGCGCGTGGGCGTCAGGCCCAGCTCCACCTCGGTCAGACGACCGTCGGGACGGCAGCTCGAGCCGAGCCCCACGCGGGCGTTGAACTTGCCGTAGCCCTCCTCCGCCTCGACCAAGGTCCAGCTGGCCGCCGGCCGGTCGATCGATCGGCCCACGGCGCGCGCCAGGTCGCCCATTGAAACCTCGCCTGCCACCGTGTGGTAGACGGCGCCGGCCCGCCCGCGCTCCAGGGCGCGGACGAACATGTCCGCAAGCTCCCCCACATGGATGACGCCCCAAAGGTTCCCACCCGAGCCCACATAGCGGACCACGCCGGTCTTCGCCGCACAGTCCATCATCAACTTCACCTTGGAGTTCGCGCCCTCGCCGAACACCAGCGGGGGCCGGATCACCATGCCGCGCACCCCACGCCCGGCCGCGGCGCGGACCAGCTCTTCCGACGGCAGGCGGATCGCGGCGGCCTTCGGTGGGTTGGCCACGCTTGCTTCGGGGAAGCGGCGGGGGCTGGCCTCGCCACCGGTCTCCTCAGCGATCATGCTTGCGCCCGATGTCAGGACCAACGGCTTGTCCGTGCCCTCGAAGACCTCAATGACCGCGGCGAGAGCCTCACCCTCCTCCGGTGCGTACCGGGCGGCGAAGATCACCGCATCGCTCCCCGCCGCGGCCTGGCGCAAGCCCTCGATGTCGGCGATGGCGCCGCGGATCGGTTCCACGCCCAGGGCCCGCAGCGTCGCGTCGGACGCCTCGCTGCGCGACATGCTGCTCACCCGATGGCCCTGCGCCACCAGGGCCTTCGAAAGGTGGGCGCCGATATAGCCGGACCCGCCGACGAGATAGACCTTGGGCACTATGCGTCTCCTGACCCGACTCTCGGGATCATTGACCTCTTGTAGGGAGAGACGCCTTGGCGGCGGAAACCCTCCGCCGGATTTGTTTGTCCGGGTTTGCGCGCGAGCAGCGTCATACAGGACAAGAGCACAGTCTGAAGGAGCCCCCTATGGGCGACGCCGCCATCGCCGTCTTGCCGAAGGCCGATGACCTGTTCATCAACGGCCGTTGGACCCAGAGCCTGGGCGGCGGTCTCGAGACGGTCCTGAACCCCGCGACCGGCAGGCCGCTCGCGTCCGTGGTGTCGGGAACCTTGGGAGACGCCGAACTGGCCGTGGAGGCGGCGCGCCGCGCCTTCGATGACGGGCCCTGGCCGGGGCTGGATCGGCACGAGCGCATAAGAGCGGTCGAGCGCATCCACGCGGCCCTCCTGGCCCGACGCGCGGAGATCCAGCGCCTGGTGCAGCTGGAGTGCGGCTACACCGCGGCGGAGGCGTTCAACCAGTTCACCCAGGCTGAGCGGCACACCCGCCGCTTTCTGGAGATCGCCCAGGCCGATCCCACGGCCTCGCTGCCGATCTCGATCACCGCTGCGGGAGCGGGAAAGACGCTCAGCGCGGGCGTCACCACGCGCGTGCCGATCGGCGTGGTGGTGGCGATTACCCCCTACAATGCGGGTTTCTTCCTGGCGGCCATGAAGGTCATTCCCGCGCTGCTGGCGGGCAACACCGTGATCCTGAAGCCCTCGCCCTTCACCCCGCTCCAGGCCTTTCTGTTCGCGGAAATGGCGGCGGCGGCCGACCTGCCGCCCGGGGTGTTCAACCTGCTCACCGGCGACGTGAATCAAGCCGCTCTCCTGACTTCCGACGCGCGCGTGGACATGGTCACCTTCACCGGTTCGGATGCGGTGGGCGCGGCTATCATGGCCCAGGCCGCACCGTCCCTAAAGAAGGTGCACCTCGAGCTCGGCGGGAAGTCGGCCCTGATCGTCCGTGCGGACGCCGATCTGGACCTCGCGGTCGCCAAGGGGCTGAACTTCGCCTGGATGTGCGGCCAAGGCTGCACGCACCTCACGCGCCACCTCGTGGCCAACTCAATCCGCCCCGCCTATGTGGAGCGGCTCGGCGAGGCAGTCCGCAAGCTGAAGATCGGCGATCCGCTGGACCCTGCCGTCCAGACGGGCCCGCTGATCCGCGAGGTCGCCCGCGCGCGCAGCGAACGCTACGTCGAGCTTGGCCTGAACGAAGGGGGCCGGTTGGTCGCAGGCGGCCGACGGCCTGCCGGCCTGGGCGAGGGTTTCTTCTTCGAGCCCACGGTCTTCGACGGCATCCAGAACCATTCCAGGATCGCCCAAGAGGAGATCTTCGGCCCCATCGTCTGCGTAATCGGCTTCGCGGATGACGCCGAGGCGGTCCGTCTCGCCAACGCCTCTCCGTTCGGGCTTGGCGGCCGCATTATCTCGCGTGACGTCGGCGCGGCCATGGAAATGGCGATGAAGGTGCGGACGGGGACGCTGTCGATCAACAACGCCGGCCTCCTGGTGGATATGCCGTTCGGTGGCTTCAAACGCTCTGGGCTTGGACGCGAATGGGGCGAGGAGGGCTACAAGGCGTACACCGAGCTGAAAGCCATCGCCTTCAATGGCGGCTGAGCTGGCGAGGATCGAGATGTGAGGGCTCAGCCTGGGCTCAAGATCGACAAGCCGGGAACAGGACCAGCGACCTAGGCTTGGCCCTGGTGGACGCTTGCGACCCCAGCCCGATCGCATCGGCTCTGGATAGTCTGACCGCTCGGTTCGGCCCAACCGTGGACGTCGCTGCGCGCCAAAGGGCTTCGACCGCAAAATCTACCGGCACCGCCCACCCGGTCCGTTGGTCTCCTGACGCTGAATAGGCGGATTGTCTCAGACCTATGCGTTGCGCCATTTGCCGACACTCTGCGCGGTTCCGAAACTGGATCTTCGCCAACGACCGAGCCCGCTCTCCCAACAGCGGGCGATAGAGAAGCTACCCAGAGCAGAAGGCGGCTCTCCCGTTCGCGCCGATTTCGAGCATCCCCTCACGATAGGGGGCGACGCCGCGGATGGTGCCGCGAATCGTACCGACCCAAACCTCGCGCCACCGCGCGGAAGGGCGTGGCCGAGCGAGGATTTGGCGGAGTCGAAGGTGATTTTGGGCCGAATCCCCGTCTTAAACCCCGTCTTAAAAGGAAAATTAAGACGGGACCCGCCCGGAAAGTCGCTCTACGTCATTGATTTTACTTGGGAAAATTGGCGCGCTCGGAGCGATTCGAACGCCCGACCCTCAGATTCGTAGTCTGATGCTCTATCCAGCTGAGCTACGAGCGCGCACCGCCTGTTCGGCG
>FSWM01001253.1_pt1 | contig 25672 bp, 15 predicted proteins | sample 1637841 | NCBI WGS metagenome assembly FSWM01 (sample SAMEA3914789, study PRJEB12502) | metagenome | biome: forest; material: soil | place: Canada | collected 2011-07-03 | depth 0.3 m | reverse complement strand
GTGATGATGTATATCCGCTACCCGCTTTCGCTGCGGAATGTGGACGACCTTCTGGCTGAACGCGGCATCGATATTAGCCACGAGACCGTGCGATTTTTGGTGGAACCGGTTCGGCCCGATGTTCGCCGCCGAGATCCGGAAAAAAAAGCGCGTCGGCAACCCCAATCATTTCAATCAGCAACGCCACCTCGTCAGTCGCGAGGTCTACAAGCAGAGACGCTTGCTGCGTTGGCCGAGTGGCGGACAGTCATGTTGGGGTAGACGGCCCCCGAAGGCCTCGGTTTGGGCCAGCTGCGTGACAACGGAGACGAGTCTCCATTAGCCTGACAGCACCTTCGACGGCGAAGATTGCGACGCCGAAACTGAGGCGCGTCTGCAGCACTCGAGCCACGTTCTGCGCCCGCCATTGCGCGACGCAAAATCAAAACGGCCTCTCAGAGCAACGCGGCATGGTCCATAGGACCGAGCCCCCCATGGAGTGAGCCTGGTCCGCGCCAAGCCTGCTCGTGGTCCAGGATGGACGCCTGGGCCGCGCCAGCAGGCGGATCGGCGAAAATAACACCGACGTCGAAACCTTCGCCGCCGCTCGATCCAGTGATCGACATCACGGCCTTCACCGCTAGGCCGGACCCGTTCGCCAGCGAACCCAGGTCAATGGCGTTGTCGTCGAAGAAGACCTGCGCCGCAGCGACGGAGGTGAAGGTCTTGCTCAGAACATCGCGGCCACCCAGGAAAAGGTCGAAGCTCAGGCTATCGAACCCGCCGCCCTGCACGGTCGGGTCGTAGAACCCCACCATTAGGTCGTGGCGCACGGCCAGGGCGTTCAAATTGACGCTGAAGGCGATGGTGCTGGTCGCCGTTTCCGAATCGGCGGCCGTACTGCTGGCGTGGCCGCCGCCCATCTCGGCGATCGCGAGGTAGGAGGGATGGGCGCCGAACGCCGCCTTGAGGTTCGGATTGGCATTGAGTACGCTCCAGCCGCCGGCGCTCGGCGCGCCGGTGATCAGCGCCACGGCCTGGTCGCCCGCGACGAAGGTGGGCGCGGCCGTCCCGATGGCGGCTCGCGCCTCGGTCTGGCTGGTCCCGTTGAACACCGCGTCGGCCGCGCCCTGCACCGACAGGACCAGATGGTCCGAGCTATCGGACGTCGAGGCCGAGGAGCTGATATGGCCCGTCCCCTGAGCTGAACTGACCGCCAGGGCCAGGCCAGCTGTGGAGCCATAACCGCCGATCGCGGTGGACTGGGCCGTCACGGGGCCGCCAGACGCCGAGACCATGGCGGTGGCGCCGCCGCCGGCCCCGACCGCCGTCGTCGAACCGGCTGCCCCGCCGACGCCGCCATGGGCGCTCGACTGGGCGACGACCGTGTGATCCGAGATCAGCGACAGATTGGAAATGGCCCTGCCGCCGGCTCCGCCGGCCGAGCCGCCGGTCCCAGCACCGCCGTCGCCGCCTGTGGCCGACAGGACCCCGACGAGTTGGCCGCTGACCAGCGGGCTCAGGCGATCATCGTCGGTCAGCGTCGTCACCGCCTGACCGCCGGCCGCCGCCACGCCGCCGTTTGATGCGCCACCGGCGCCGCCGACGGCCGTCTCCGTAAGTGAGAGGGCGCCGCCATGGGTGTAGCCCGAGACATTGTTGTTCAGCCATGCGCCGTAGCCCGCGCCTCCGTCCGCGCCCGCAAGGCCATTCCCGCCGGCGCCGCCGATGCGCATCGCCGAGGCGAACGCGCTCGCCCCCTGGCCGGTCGCCCTGGCGATGGCGTCAGCCCCGCTTCCGCCACCCTGCCCTCCGGCATGCCCGGCGCCCCACCCGTCGCCGCCGGCGCCGCCGACGGCGTTCGCCGTCGCACGGGTCGTCGAGGCGCCACGGCCTGTGGCCGAGGCGTAGCCAAAGCCGCCGTCCCCGCCATCGCCGTCGCTGAACACCGATCCGCCTCTGCCGCCTTGGACCCCTGCCGTCGAAGCCGCCAGCACACCGCCGTTTTCGTAGGCTCTCGCCTGTGCGCGGCCACCGTCGCCCCCGCTCGCGCCGCCATCTCCAGCACCGCCGTCGCCGCCCAGCGCCGAGGCGTTGGTGATCGCGTTGTCGGCGGCGCGGCCCGCGGTCGGGCTGTTGACGGCGAGCGCGCTGGCCGCGGCGCCATGCCCTCCGGTCAATCCGGCCCCATAGCTCTGGCCGCCGGCCCCGCCCTGGGCGTCGACGGTCAGGGACGTGCGCTGGTCAGCGCCGGTTCCTGTGGCGTCGGCGGCTCCGCCTGCGCCGCCAGCTGCGCCGAATGCGCCGGCGCCGCCCGATCCGCCGAGCGCGACGGCGGTAAGGTAGTTGGTGTTGACGAAATCCCCGTTCGCTGCGACCGACGCCGACGCCGAGCCGCCAGCCCCGGCGGACTTGCCATCACCGCTGGATCGGCCGCCGGCGCCGCCGATAGCCCCCGACGACGTCAGGCCAACGCCCACGCCCCTCACGCTCACGGTGCAGAACGCCGCCCCGCCGGCGCCCCCGTTCCCGCCGACCGAGCCGCCGCCGGCGCCGCCCTGCGCTTCGGCGCCCGGCGCGGACAGGCCGTCCATGAGAACTGCGACGACCGCCAAGGCCGAACCGCCGGCCGCTCCGTCCGAACCGTCCTGGCCGCTTCCGCCGGCTCCGCCGGTGGCGTCCACGCCGCCGGCGAACTCATAGCTTGGCAGGCTGGCGGCGGCGTTGTCGTAGGTAAGCCTCGAGGCGGCGGCCCCACCGGTTCCGGCGACGCCGCCGTCGCTGTCGCCGCCCGCGCCGCCGATCGCCACCTGCTCGAGGGTCAGAATTCCCTGGTTGGAGTATCCCGCCGCGACATTGACCTGATCGACCGCCGCGCCGGCTCCGCCGTCCGCGCCGGCGCGGCCCGCACCGCCGGCGCCACCGGTCGCGACGACCCGCACGATGCAGGCGTCGGAGTGTCCGAGATCGAGTGGCGACGACGCCGAGCTGGACGCCAGAGCCGTGCCGCCGGCGCCGCCCGTATGGCCCGCGCCCCAACCACCCCCGCCTGCGCCGCCGGTAGCCAAGACCAGTGTATGCGCTGCGCCAGGCGCCGGGGCCTCGGCGTCCGCGGCGCCGCCCGCCCCTCCGTCGGCTGGCTCCACGGAGCCGCCGGCGTTCCCTCCGGCGCCGCCGACCGCAGTAGCGAAGGCCTGCGAGCTGCCCTGAGAGGACGGCGTAACCGCCATCGGTCCCACCTGGCTCAACGCGGTCGCCGCGCCGCCGACGCCGCCGCCGGTCGTCCCGCCGCCCCCGGCGCCGCCGGTCGCGGTCGCGTAGGTTTTTCCGGCGCCCTGCTGGATCACGTTGCTGGCGACGGCCGCGCCGCCGGCTTCGCCGAGGCCGAGCCCGCCGAGACCGCCGGCCCCGCCGACAGCGGTGGTGGTGCTGGCGCCGGTGGTTTCGGCGATCACGTTGGTCGCTATGGCCGAGCCGCCCCCGCCGCCATCGGCGGCGGCGCCAACCGGCGAGCCGGCGCCCGGATATCCTGCGTCGCCGCCATTCCCGGCCTGCGCTGTGCTGGTGACGTCGGTCAGCACGGCCGCCGCCGCCGGCTCCGTCTCCGCGGTCGCCGCCCCGCCATCGCCGCCCGCGCCAGCGCTTCCGCCTGCGCCGGAAGTCGAGGCTACGCCGCTCCCGCCGCGCCCGCCATCACCGCCCGTCGCCGTCGCAACCTCGCTGGCGTCTGTCGAGCCGATATCGTCAGCGGCGGCTGGGGCGCCGGCCCCTCCGGAGCCGCCCCCAGCGCCCGGGCTCGAACCGTTCGCCCCGTCGGGCCCGTTGGCGCCATTCTCGATGACCGTGGACATCTCGCCGCTCCAGCTCTGGGGAAGCTCGTTCCCGCGGAAAACAGTAATCCGAAATTGCCGGAGCCGAAATCTTGCCTAGCACCATACCGAATATTGCTTGAATGTCTGGCGGTAATGTCGATATCCGTAAGCAAGCGGTGCAGTAATGGGCCCAACGTCAGCTGAAGTCTCCAGGCGACGCCCTGCCCCCGGCGTCAACGATCCTGTTTCGGAAACCGGCGCCGATCCGACGAGCGCGTCAGGCTGGTGGCTCGTCCAGCGCGTCGCCGAAACGACGCAGCAGGGCTATTCTGCGCAATGACGAAGCCGCTATCTGGCCCAGAAGCGGCCGGAAGACCCGCCGACATTCGACGAATATTTTGACCTCGATCTGGAGAAGCACACGACCATCCTATTTGCCCGGCTGCCGCGCCGCCGCAGTGGCCGCCAGCTTCATCGGCCTTGCTCAAAACCCACGCCCTGCTCAAGTCTGTCTGTAATGACGGCTCCGCGTCAGGCGCAGCCGATGATTACGATCGGGCCTGGCTCAAGAAGGCGCGAACTCTGTGAACTGGCGCCTACCCGCCGCATATGCGCTGGTACAGACGCAAATAGGCGTCGGCCATTTCAGTACTCGTGAACCGCAACTCGACAGCACGACGAACGCGGGCGCGATCGATCTCGTCAATCCGGTGGATCGCGGAAACGGCCTCTTCCACGCTATCGACCAGGAATCCGGTCACGCCGTCCTCGATCAATTCCGGCATGGACCCTCGCCTTGCAGCGATGACGGGCGTGCCACAGGCCATTGCTTCGACGACCGATAAGCCGAAAGGCTCGTTGAAGTTGACGAGATGAAGGAGCGCGCGGGCCTTACCGAGCGCGGCGACACGCGCCGCGCCGCCGATTGGCCCATGATAGGCTACCGATACCCCATCCAGGGCCGGCGCTACACGCCGCTGATGATAATCATCGTCCTGGATGATGCCGTACATGTTCAACCGCCGGCCGCTCGCTCGGGCTGCCGCGATCGCTTCGGCCGCGCCCTTGTCGGGATGGATGCGTCCGAAGAACAGCAGATCCTCGCCGCCCAATGGATCGAAGGGAAAGTCCGCAATCGGAATGCCGTGATGGATGGTCGCCGCGTACCGAAGGCGCGGATGTCGATCGGCCTCGCTGATCGCGACGTAACGCACCTGATCCTGAAACGGCTCGTACATCGGAAGGATGCGCTCGGAGGAGAAGCCGTGGATCGTCGTCACGATCGGCGCCTTGATCAGCGGTGCGAAGGCGTGCGCCGGAAAATCCGCCTGGTTGTGGATGATGTCGAATTGGTCAGCCCGCTCGAAGAGATACGCGAGATGGCGGAACTCCCAGACCTTCGCATCGATGGAGGGATCTTCGTTGTAGGGCGCCGGCACGACGCCATCGAGCTTCGCGCTGGTGACGCTGTTCAGCGTCGCGAAGAGCGTTACGTCAACGCCCCGCGCCACGAGCGCTTCGGTGAGGTGACTGGTGACCAGTTCCCAGGGGCCATAATGCAGGGGCGGCGTTCGCCAGGCGATAGGAGCCAGCATGGCTACGCGCATCTCAGTGAGCCCCCGCGAGATGCAGCACCACCCCCTCGTTCGGCGCGAGCGTTCCGTCTATCGAGCGGTGAGAGAGCGTCGATGCGAGCGGCTGAACCTCCCCGGTCCCGTCGGCCAGCGGCAGCGTACGCCAGTTCACACCGAGGTTCAACGCGACGAGCAGCCGATTAGAGCCGCAACACCGCTCATAAGCCAGCACGTCGGGCTCGGCGTCGATCAGCGCGAAGCTGCCCGTGGATAGCGCCCTCTGTGACCGGCGTAAGGCGAGCAGGTCGCGGTAGAGGCTCAGCAGCGAGCCTGGATCGCGCTCCTGCGCGGCGACATTGCGGGTTGGCCAGTCGGAATTGAGCGGGAGCCAGGGCTCAACCGTGCTGAAGCCGGCGAAGGGGGAACCGTCCCATGGCATCGGCGTGCGCGAGCGATCACGGCCCATTCCGATTCCAGGCTGACGCAGCTCCTGGGGATCGCGAACGCGGTCGGGCGGGATGACGACCTCGCCGATGCCGATCTCATCGCCTTGATAGAGGGTGGGCGTGCCGCGCAGCGTGAGGAGCAGCATCGCCGCAACACGCGCCTGCGCCTCCCCGATCCGAGCGGCGATGCGGGGGAAGTCGTGACTGCCCATGACCCAGTTGGGCCAGCCATGCGCGGGCAGCGAGGCCTCGTAGTCGGCGATCATCCGGCGCAACACGACCACGTCCCACCCGTTCTCGATCAGCTGGAAGTTGAATGGCAAGTGCACTTGCGGGCGCTCGCGCGTGCCGTACCAGCGGGCGTGCCGCGCGTTGGGCATGAAGATTTCGCCGATAAGGACGCGGTCGCCGTAACTATCGGCGAGTGTTCGAAACTCCGCCGAAATGGCATGGGCCTCCGGCTGATCCGTGGAGTGAAGCTGGATGAGCCGATCGCGTTCGGTGCGCCCCGGCGCCCAGTCCGGATTGACCGGATTGTCAGGAAAATCCGCAGCCTTCACGATGTGCCACAGCACGTCGATCCGGAAGCCGTCGACGCCCCTGTCCAGCCAGAAACGCAGCACGCCCATCATCGCCTCACACAGGGCGGGATTTCGCCAATTGAGGTCGGGCTGCTCCTTCAGAAAGGCGTGAAGATAGTATTGGCTTGTCACCATGTCCCACTGCCAGGCCGATCCTCCAAAATCGCTGATCCAATTGTTGGGCGGTCCGCCGTCCGGCGCAGGATCGCGCCAGATGTACCAGTCGCGCTTCGGATTGTCGCGAGAGGCGCGGCTCTCGACGAACCAGGCATGCTGGTCCGAGCTGTGATTGGGGACAAAATCGAGCAATAGCCTCAGGCCGCGCGCGTGGACCGCCGCGAGCAACCTGTCGAACGCCGCGAGATCGCCGAAGATCGGGTCGATCCCGCAATAATCGGCGACGTCATAACCAAAATCAGCCATCGGCGAAGGAAAGATTGGCGATAGCCAGATCACATCAACCCCTAGCTTCGCGATATAATCCAGTCGGGCCTCAATGCCGGCCAAGTCACCGACGCCATCGTCGTCGCTATCCTGGAAGGAACGGGGATAGACCTGATAAATAACTCCGCGTTCCCACCATCGCTCCTCTTCCCCATCTTTTTTCATGAAAACTCCTCCTCACCGTTCCGTTATTTCAACTCTTCGCGCGAGGTAATCCGCCTCGTGGTGATCTTGTACGTGAAATACCCCCTCGCCCTTCGCAACGTCGAGGATCTCCTGGCGGAGTGCGGCATCAACGTCGCTACCAGACGGTGCGCTACTGGTGATGGAACCGGTTCGGCCCGATGTTCGCCAACGAGATCCGCAAAAAGCGTGTCGACAACGCCAGGAGTGCACCCAGTGGCGTTGGCGCTTGGAACAGGAGCTCCACCTCGTCAGTCGCGAGATCTACAAGCAGAGACGCTCGGGGCCCTTGGCCGAATGGCGGTCAGTCACGGCCTAAAGACCGCTTGGGTTTGGGCGAGCGGCGTCAAAACGGAGACGAGTCGCCGTCAATCCGACAGCAGGCCACGTGCGGCTCTCTGTCAGGCCGTTTCGAATTCACGGCCCGGGGCGAGCTTATCAGGCGCGGCCGCCGCGAAATCAAGCACGACGCGGGAGGGCACGTCGCCGCGCGCCAGGCGCTCAAAGACCTGGTTGATCAAGGATAGCGGCTGCAGTTCGATGTCGGCCTTCACCTTGCCGGCGGCGGCGAAGGCCAAGCACTCGGCCATGTCCTGGCGGGTGCCGACGAAGGAGCCGCGCACGGTGATGCAATCAGCCACCACGTCGAACAGCGGCAACGGGAATTCGCCCGGCGGCAGGCCGACCAGGACGCAGGTTCCGCGCTTGCGGGCCATGCCGACACCTTGTTTGAATGCAGGCAGCGACGGCGCGGTGATCAGGACGCCGTGCGCGCCACCTGCGGTTCCTGCCTTCACGGCGGCCGCCGCGTCACCAGTCCCGGCATTGACCACGAGGTCGGCGCCCAGGCGCTTGGCGTGGGCAAGCTTGCCATCATCGATGTCGATCGCACAGACTTGCAGCCCCATGGCCTTGGCGTACTGAACCGCCAGGTGACCCAGACCGCCGGCGCCGGAAATCGCGATCCACTCGCCGGGCCTTGCGCCCGTCTCTTTGATCCCTTTGTAGGTGGTTATGCCGGCGCAGATGATCGGCGCGGCCTCCCTGGCGCCGAGGCCGGCGGGAATGCGGGCGACATAAGCGGGATCGGCGAGGATGTATTCGGCGAAGCCACCGTTCTTGGTGTAACCGCCGAACTGAGCCTCGCCGCACACCGTCTCCCAGGCCGCCAGGCAATGCTCGCAGTGGCCGCAGGCCGAATAGAGCCAGGGCACGCCCACCCGGTCCCCTTCCTTGACGATGCTGACGCCGGCTCCCACACCCGCCACAAGCCCGATCGCTTCGTGACCGGGAATGAAGGGCGGGGTCGGCTTGAGCGGCCAGTCGCCGTTGGCGGCGTGCAGGTCAGTGTGGCAGACACCGCAGGCTTCAGTCTTGACCAGGATCTGTCCGGGGCCGGGCGTGGGAACGTCCCATTCGCACAGCACCAACGGCTTTCCGAACTGCTCGACGACAGCGGCTTGCATCTTGGATGACATCGCGGATCCCCCTTCGGGGCTTTCGATTCAGGCGAAATCGCCTCGGCTCGTGTCACGCGGCGGCGGCTCCTAGCCCCCTCACCGCTAGGCGGGAGCGTCCATGTCGGCGACGCGAACCAGCTTCTTGTTGACGAACTCCTGGATGCCCATGCTGCCCAGCTCGCGGCCGTAGCCGGACTTCTTGATGCCGCCGAAAGGCAGTTCGGCGTCGGACCAGTCGATGTTGTTGATGAACATCATGCCGGTCTCGACTCGGCTGGCGACGCGCTTGCCGCGCTCGGTGTCCTTGCACCAGACCGAGCCACCCAGGCCAAAATCGGAATCGTTGGCCAGGGCGATCGCCTCGTCCTCGTTCCTGACGCGGAAGAACAGCGCCACCGGGCCGAAGAACTCATCGCGGAAGGCGGGGTTCCCGGGCTGGATGTCGGTCAGGATGGTGGGGGCCATGAACGAGCCCGGACGATCGATGCGCTTGCCGCCCATGACCAGCTTGGCGCCCTTGGCGACGGCGACATCGACTTGCTTCACCAGCTGAAGCAGGGCCGCCTCGCTGGAGAGCGGGCCCAGCGTGGTCGTCTCGTCCATCGGGTCACCGGCCTTCAGCGCGCCGAGCGCTGCCTGGAACTTGGCCAGGAACGTGTCGGCCAGCGCGTCGACGACGATGAACCGCTTGGCCGCGCAGCAGGTCTGGCCGGTGTTGTACATCCGTCCCCAGACCGCCCATTTGACGGTGCGTTCGAGGTCGGCGTCCTCCAGCACGATAAAGGCGTCGGCGCCGCCGAGCTCCATGGACGAGACCTTGAGGTTCTTGCCAGCCCTTGCGGCGACGCTCTGGCCCGCAGCGACGCTGCCGGTCAGGCAGACGCCCTTGACGCGGGGATCATCGATGACCTGATCCGACTGCTCGTGCGAGATCAGAAGGTTGGTGTAGAGCCCCGCCGGCGCGCCGGCCTCGATCAGAAGCTGCTCGAAGGCGATGGCGCATTGCGGCACGCAGCCGGCGTGTTTGACGATCAGCACATTGCCGGCCATCAAGTGGGGTCCAGCGACACGCGCCAGCTGGTAGTATGGAAAATTCCAGGGCTCGATGCCGAAGATCACGCCGATCGGGCTGCTTTCCATATGGGCTTCGCCGACTGTGGGATGGAGCTTCACCGGGGCCAGGAAGCGCTCGGCGTTCTCGGCGTAGTAGTCGAGGATCCTCGAGCTGAACTCGACTTCCCCGCGGGCTTCGCTGATGCGCTTGCCCATTTCCAGCGTCATCTTGTGCGCCAGCGCCTCCGCGTTCTCGTGCATGAGCCTGGCCGCCTTGCCGATGATGGCCGCACGCTCGGCATAGGAGGTCTTGCGCCAGGTCTCGAAACAGCGCGCAGCGGTCTCGATCGCCGCCTCCAGCTCCTTCGGCGTCATCTCGTTGAAGGATTCGACGGTTTCGCCGTTGAAGGGATTGATGCTCTGGTAGGTCATGGTTTGTCCTTTTTGATTTTTGTCGTTGGCGCCCCCCGGCTGATGGGATTTGTCAGGCTTCGATGATCACCTTGAGCGCCTGAGTCCTGCTGGCATTGCCGAAGGTCTCGTAGGCTTCAAGCATCTGGTCGAACTTGAAACGGTGGGTGATCAGGAGCTTGGCGTCGACCTTGTTCGACCTGACGATGTTGAGCAGCATCGGCGTGCTGGCGGTGTCCACAAGCCGTGTGGTGATGCTGATATTGCGATCCCAAAGCCGCTCCAAGTGCAGCGTCACCGGGACGCCATGCACGCCGATATTGGCGATGACGCCGCCCGCCGCGATGATCTGTTCGCAAAGTTCGAAGGTCGCGGGGACACCCACGGCCTCGATGGCGGTGTCGACGCCGCGGCCCTCGGTCAGGCTCATCAACGCGTCCTTGGCTTTGCCGTCAGAGCTGTTGATGGTCGCCGTCGCGCCGAAGCGCTTGGCGACCTCCAGGCGGCCGTCGTCCAGATCGATCATGATGATCTGGGCCGGCGAGTAAAACTGAGCCGTGAGCAGCGCGGCGAGGCCGATCGGGCCGGAGCCGACGATAGCCACGCTGCACCCGGGCTGGACCTTGCCGTTGAGCACGCCGCACTCGAAACCCGTGGGCAGGATGTCGCTCAGCATCACCAGCGCTTCTTCGTCGGCGCCCTCGGGAATAGGATAGAGGCTGGTGTCGGCGTGAGGAATACGCACGAACTCGGCCTGGGTCCCGTCAATGGTGTTGCCCAGGATCCAGCCGCCCGTCGTACAGTGAGAGAACATGCCCTTGCGGCAATAGGCGCATTTCCCGCAGGCGCTGACGCAGGAGATCAGCACCTTGTCGCCCGCCTTGAACGCCGTGACTGCCGATCCGACGCTGTCGATGACCCCAACGCCTTCATGCCCAAGGATCCGGCCGGGCTCGCAACTCGGAAGGTCGCCCTTAAGGATGTGCAGGTCGGTGCCGCAAATGGTCGTCTTGGTCACCCTGACGATCGCATCCGTGGGTGCGGTGATCGCCGGTTTGGCATGCTCCTCGAAGGCTTTCTTGCCCGGGCCGTGATAGACGAGCGCTTTCAATAGAGATGTCCTTGATCTTTGGACTGACGCCGTTGCCCAGGCGCAGCTTCAGTCGGCTGGGCGACGTCGGCCTGGGGGACACCGGTCTACGGGGAGATTCGAAGACCGGACCCCGACCACCGCCGACGTCGTTGGACTATCAGTTGTTCGGCACGACGTGGGCGTCGCCCGAGGCTGGCACCACGACGGTCGAGCCTGGTGGCGGATTGACGACGACGGTCTTCTCTTCGGTGCCGCATGCTAGCAGCATGAGCGGAACGACGAGCACCAACAGGAATCTAAAATTCATTGCAGCCTCCAAAATCTTTTTCAGAGACCCAACGGGCAGTTTTCGATTGCGTTCCAAATTACGTCAATTCTAAATATTGAAGAATAGATCAATATTACTCCGTCATCCCCGATATGTACCAGACATTATAAAGACAAACACATCACTCAAGGCGCTATGGAATGCCCGGCGCCGGCGGCATCCTCGGGCCGATTCTGGTGATGTTCGTAGCTTTGAGACCCTCAACCCGATTCCGTTGTCGATGCGGGTGTCCTAAGGACGAGGATCTAGCGGGCCGGTTCGTGGAGCATGCTGGCGCGAAGCCGGCGCCTGATGCTGACCTGTCAGCCGGCTGAGGTTAAGCGCGACGCTGGCCAAGGCCATCACGCAGATGGCGATGATTACGAGGGACTGACGCGACGATAGGATCCTGGGCAACCTTGGCCGCAGTGATTCCAGTGTCGCCTGGCGGCGAGGAAGCAGGGCCACAAGCCGCACGGCGATAGGCCACAGGTCAGACGGCGGGGTCTCCGCTGGGATTTCCGCCAACCGGGAGACCAACCGGCGCACCGCGGCGTCCTCGCACAACAAGGCTAGCTCCGCAGCCTCCCGCCAAGGATCGATGTCGAGCCGCGCCAGGGCTGATGCGACGGTCACCGGCCCATCGATGTCGCAATCCCCGATCGGGGCGAACAGAAAGGCGTTGAACTGCTGGCCGAGTTTGAAGGTCGACGGGGAATGGATCATTTCAACCATGAGGCGACCGTCTTCAGGATACAGGGAGCGGATTCCATTTATTTCAATTGCCGGCTTCTCAGTTAGCGCGCGTCCAACAGTTAGGCCTCCAACGTATCCGCGCGACCAGCGCCAGCGGAAGCGAACACGCGGGCCGCGCCCTCGCCGACGCCGCTCGAAGCTCCTGTGATAAGGACGCCCTTTCGGGCTACGAAGCCATGCAAAATTCCAGTGAATGGGCGTTCCGGGGCGGCGCCTCGCCTTCCCTAAGGCGGGACCAAGGACAAGCGGATAATAAAGCGACGCCGCAATCGTTGAATATTAAACCCATCCGAATCAGTTATTTCAATTCCAATATTTGTCATGTCCACTTTGATAGGCGCCAATTTTTCAAATTGACCTCGGCGAAAACGACATCGTGAATCATTATGAGATAGTTTATTGTTTTTTGGTATTGGATAAATTTACGTATTACTTATCAGGGCTTCCTCCATGTCGAGCTTCACTATACGCCGGCGCATCATAGTCATATTCGCCGTAGTGTTCACGGTGACGATCGCCGCCGCGGGGTTCGCCTATTTCGAGCTGACCGGCGCGCAGCTCAAGGCGGCCAATATGCAGGGCGACTCGCTGCCGGGGCTTTTCTATAGCGACCAGATTCTGGTCAGGCTGGTCGATAATTTCGCCCGCACTGAGTCCGTTGTCGCCGGCCAGGACCGCTCAACCGGACCGGACGATGATCGACGGCTGGTCGCCGACCGGACCGATCTCGAAGCCCTGGTCCGAAAGTCCCAACCGTTGATCGGGAAGGGACACCTTGGCGATGGGGATCAAGAGGCTTTCGCGACCTTCAAAGATCTCCTCGCGACCTATTTCAATATCCAGGACGAAATCTTCAAAACCCGCTCCGACCCGGCGCGCGCCCACGCGCTCGCCGTCGATCAACTCCAACCGGCGTTCGACAAGGCCCGGGCGATGCTTAGCGGCCTCGCCGACGCCAATCACACCGAAGCCAAGCGCTTCGACGACGAGATCAATGGGTCGATCTCCGCGGCCCTGATCGGCTCACTGATCGGCTTCTTGGTGGCGTTGCTGGGCGCCGCGATCAGCGGCTGGGCCCTGCTGCGCGCGCTCGGCGACATCACCAAGCTGGTCGGCCAGGTGCAGATGTCAGGAATCCAGGTCTCGGCCTCGGTGACAGAGATCGCCGCCAGCTCCAAGCAGCAGCAGGCCACCGCCAGCGAGATCGCCGCCACCACCACCGAGATCGGCGCCACGTCCAAGGAAATATCCGCCACCTCCAAGGAGCTGGTCAAGACCATGGGCGACGTCTCCTCGGTCGCCGAACAGGCCGCCGTGCTGGCCGGCAGCGGCCATGCCGGTCTCTCGCGCATGGAGGACACTATGACCCGCGTGATGGAGGCGGCCTCCTCCATCAACGCCAAGCTCGGGGTGCTCAACGAGAAGGCGGGCGACATCAACCAGGTAGTGACCACCATCACCAAGGTCGCCGACCAGACCAACCTGCTGTCCCTGAACGCCGCGATCGAAGCGGAAAAGGCCGGCGAGTCCGGCCGCGGCTTCGCCGTGGTCGCGGCGGAAATCCGGCGACTTGCCGACCAGACCGGAGTGGCGACCTACGACATCGAGCAGATGGTCAAGGAGGTCCAGTCGGCCATCTCCGCCGGTGTCATGGGAATGGACAAGTTCTCAGAGGAGGTTCGCAGCGGCATGCAGGAGGTGCAGCAGGTCGGCGCCCAGCTGTCGGAGATCATCCAGCGCGTCGAGGCGCTCGCGCCGCGCTTCGAACAGGTCAACGAGGGCATGCAAGCCCAGGCGACCGGCGCCGAGCAGATCAGCGAAGCCCTGCTGCAACTGACCGAAGCGGCCCAGCAGACGGTGGAGTCGCTACGCCAGTCGACGCTCACCATCGATCAGCTGAACCACGTCTCGGCCAACCTGCGCGGCAGCGTCACGAGCTTCCGGCTGCAGGCCTAGTCGAGGCGAGTCGTGGAACAGGGCGCCGCCGGCATGTTGTTCGTGTCCACCAAGCTCGATGCGGAAACCTATGTGATCGATGCGGGGGCGATCGTTGAAATCCTGCCGCTGGTCGCCATCCGCCGCGTTCCGCACGCCCCGCGCGGGGTCGCCGGCGCCATCACCTATCGCGGCGCGCCGGTTCCCGTACTCGATCTCGCTGAACTGATCCTGGACAACGCGACGCCGTCGCGCCTGGGCACGCGCATTCTCGTGGTCCGCGCCGGCGACGGATCGCTGTTCGGACTGATCGCCCCCAACGCCACCGAAACCCTACGCTTCCGCCCCTCCGATTTCGCGCCGTCCGGCGTAAGCAACGCCTCGGCTCAGTTTCTCGGTCCTGTGGCCACGGGGCCGCGTGGGCTGGTCCAACGCATCGAGCTCGCCGCGCTCCTGGCGCCCTACCTGACCGTGAACCTGGCGGGGACCGCCTGATGCTCGAACGGTTCGAACAACTGCTCAAGGAGTCCATGGGCCTCGACGCCGCCTCCATCGGTGCGGCTGCGGTGGAACGCGCGGTCCTGACCCGGACGGCCGCGTGCGGGCTGTCCGAACTGCCGGCCTACTGGGCGCGTGTCTCGTCCTGCACAGTCGAGCGGCAGGCGTTGATTGAAGCCGTCGTTGTCCCCGAGACTTGGTTCTTCCGCGACCGGGAAGCCTTCACCGCCCTGGCCCGCCTGGCGCCGACAGCGTGGCGTCCCCCCGCTGGCGGTCCCTTGCGCATCGCCAGCCTGCCTTGCGCGACGGGTGAGGAACCCTATTCGATCACCATGGCCCTGCTGGAGGCGGGCTTCGCGCCGGACCGCCTCGACATCCGCGGCGTCGATATCAGCGAGCGCGCGCTCGTCCGCGCCCGGTGGGGGGTCTACGGCAAGAATTCTTTCCGCGGCGACGACCAGTCGTTCCGCGACCGCTGGTTCAGTCTCGGATCCGACGGGTATCGGCTGGCTGACGCCGTGCGCAGTTGCGTGCGCTTTGACCGAGCCAATCTGTTCGATTCCGCCTTTCCACTGGGCCCGGCGTCCTGTGACATCGTCTTCTGCCGCAACCTGCTGATCTATTTCGACCGTCCGACCCAGATGCGCGCCGTGGGCGTGCTCGCCCGCCTCCTGACAACGGATGGGGTGCTGTTCGTGGGCCCCTCCGAGGCGAGCCTTCTGCTCGACCTGGGATTCGCGTCCGCTCGCATCCCCCTGGCCTTCGCCTTCCGTAAGCCCTCCGCCCGGCCCGGGGCCGTTGCCGCGCCGGCTCCCGTCCAACGGTCGGCCTCGCCCCATCGGCCGCAACGCCCGGCCCGCCTCGCGTTCAGCGCCGCGCCGCAGTCGCAACCCTCGCTGCCGGATCGGCCGACCACGGGTGTCGACGAGATCCGGCGGCTGGCGGATCTTGGGCGACTCGACGAGGCCGCCCGATCCTGCGAAGCGCATCTTCGCGAAAGCGGCCCCACTGCCGAGCCGCTCTACCTCCTCGGCCTGATTCGAGACGCCGGGGGCGATCGTGCACAGGCGGGGGCCTGCTATCGCAAGGCGCTGTACCTCGACCCCGGCCATCGTGAGGCGCTCGCGCACCTGGCGGCGCTGCTCGAGTCCGAGGGCGACGGGCGCGGTGCGCGCGTGCTGGGCGAGCGTCTGCGCCGACTGAACGGGATGGCCTGAGATGCGCCCCACCATCCAAGCGAAGACGCCCGATATCGCCATCGACGACTGCTGGAACCGCAAAGGGGTGCACGGCGACGCGTCCTGCCCTGAGCTGGAGCTGCGCTCGCACTGCCGCAACTGCCCAACCTATTCCGCAGCGGCGGCCCGCTTCTTGGACCGCGATCTTCCCCCGGGATATCTTGAGGACTGGACCCGTCATTTCGCCGCGCCCGCCGCGATCGAGGCGCCGGGCGCCCAGTCGGCCTTCGTTTTCCGCATCGGCGCCGATTGGCTCGCCCTGCCCGCCGGGGTCGCGGACGAAGTCGCCGAGCCACGCGCTGTCCACAGCGTGCCGCACCGGAGCGGGATCGTACTGGGCCTGGTCAACGTACGCGGCGAGTTGCTCGTCTGCGTCTCCCTCGCCCGGCTGCTGGGCATCGCGCACGACGTTCAACGCCATGGGCCCTCACGACAGGGGCGCCACGGCGACAGGAGCCGGCTTCTGGTGCTTCGTAGCGACGGCCGGCGGGTGGTTTGTCCGGTCGACGAGGCCCATGGCGGCTTCCGGCACGCCCAGCAAGACCTCTCACCGCCACCCGCCACGATCGCCGGCGCGGCCTATACGCGTGCCGTGCTTCGATGGGGAAACCGGACAGCGGGCTACCTTGATGACGGCTTGATCGCCCAGGCCCTGGAACGAGGCCTCGCATGACCAGCAACGACCTCGCCGACCTGCCCATGAGCGAGCTGTTTCGCATGGAGGCCGCGAGCCAGACGCAGGCCCTCACCGCCGGCCTGCTGGCGCTCGAACGCAGCCCGCGCGCGCCGAAGGAGCTCGAAGCGTGCATGCGCGCGGCGCATTCCCTGAAAGGTGCGGCGCGAATCGTCGACCTGGGCTCAGGCGTGGCGCTCGCACACGCCATGGAGGACTGCTTCGTCGCCGCCCAGGAGGGCCGCGTAGAGCTCAGCCGCGATCAGATCGACGTCCTGTTGTGCGGCGTCGATCTCTTGATGGCGATCACGCGCACGCCGGACCTCGCGCCAGGCGAGGCCGTGGGCCCGCGCAAGGCCGAGGTGGACCGTCTTGTCGCAGATCTGGAACGCATCCTAACCGAGCCAAAGGCGCCGGACGCGGCCGCCCCCTCAGCGACGGCTGCGCCGGCGGTTCCTTCCTCTGCGGCGGAACGGGACGCGGGCGACCGCGCGCTTCGGGTAAGCGTGGACAACCTCAACCGGCTCTTGAGCCTGGCGGGCGAGTCGCTGGTGGAATCACGGCGGCTGAAGCCATTCGCCGAGTCGCTGCTACGGCTGAAGCGCAAGCAGCATGAAACGGGCGCGGCGATCGATCGGCTGATTGCGCTGTTGCCAGCGTCAGACATCAACGGACTCGCCGGGGCGGCTGCGGCCGACGCGCGCAAGCGCCTGCTCGACTGCCAGCAACTGCTTGCCCAACGCCTCGAGGATGTCGAGCTGTCGGACCGGCGCTCCACCAACCTCGCGCATCGCCTCTACGATCAGGCGATCGCCTGCCGTATGCGGCCCTTCGCCGATGGGACAGCGGCCTTTCCGCGCATGGTGCGCGACCTTGGCCGTTCGCTCGGCAAGCCGGTCAGACTTGAGGTGGCGGGCGTCTCGACGCCGGTCGACCGCGATATCCTCGAACGGCTGGAGGCCCCGCTTGGCCATCTGCTGCGCAACGCCGCCGACCACGGGATCGAAAGCCCGGCGGAGCGTCGGGCCGCGGGCAAGCCCGAAGAGGGCGTGATTACTCTGGAAGCGCGCCACGGCGGGGGCGCTCTGCTGGTCATCGTCTCTGACGACGGCGGCGGCGTCGATCTGGACCGGCTGCGCCAGTCGGTGGAGCGGTCCGGCCTGGCGACAGTGGAGACGGTGGCGCGACTCAGCGACGCCGAGCTCCTGGAATTCCTGTTCCTGCCCGGCTTCACCATGAAGACAGAAGTCACCGAGGTGTCGGGCCGTGGCGTCGGCCTGGACGTCGTGCAGGACATGATCCGCCAAGTCGGCGGCGTCGTCCGCGTCACCACCGAACCTGGGCGCGGTGCGAATTTCCAGTTGCAACTGCCACTGACCCTGTCGGTCGTTCGCGCCCTGCTGGTCGAGGTCGGCGGCGAACCCTACGCCTTCCCGTTCGCCCACATCCTGCGTGCGGTGAAAGTCCGGCGAGACGAGATCGAGACGTTGGAGGGCCGCCAACATTTCCGTTGCGACGGCCGCCAGATCGGCCTTGTTGCGGCGCGCCAACTGTTCGGCGGCGACGAGGCGCCCACGGCGGGCGAGGCGCTCAGCGTCGTCCTGGCGGGCGACCCGTCAAATCCCTATGGGCTGGTGGTGGATCGCTTCCTCGGGGGCCGCGAACTCGTGGTGCAGCCCCTCGATCCGCGTCTGGGCAAGGTCAAGGATATCAGCGCCGGCGCCTTGATGGAGGACGGGACCCCGGTCCTGATCGCCGACGTCGAGGAGATGATCGTCTCGATGCAGAAGCTCTCGGCCGCCCAGCGCTTGGCCAAGGTCGGAGGAGAGGCGGTCGCCTCCGTCGATGCCCGGCGCAAACGCATTCTGGTCGTCGACGACTCTCTCACCGTGCGCGAGCTCGAGCGCAAACTCCTCGGCCGCCACGGCTACGAGATCGAGGTCGCCGTCGATGGCATGGACGGCTGGAACGCGGTGCGCGCCGGCGGCTTCGACCTTGTGATCACCGACATCGACATGCCCCGTATGGACGGGGTCGAGCTGGTGACTCAGATCAAGCGCAATCCCAACCTTGCTACGCTGCCGGTGATGATCGTCTCCTACAAGGATCGCGAGGAAGACCGCCGCCGCGGCCTGGAAGCGGGGGCGGACTACTATCTCACCAAGGCCAGCTTCCACGACGACGCCCTGATCAAAGCCGTGGTCGACCTCATTGGTGAGGCGGACGCATGAGGATCGGGATCGCAAACGATTCCCCGCTGGCGGCCGAGGCGCTTCGCCGCGCCGTGACCCTGTCCCCCACGAATGAGGTCATCTGGACCGCGCGCGACGGCGAAGAGGCTGTCGACCTATGCGCCCGTTCCCGGCCCGACCTGTTGCTGATGGACCTGATCATGCCGGTGATGGATGGCGTCGAGGCGACGCGGCGGATCATGGCGCTGACACCGTGCGCCGTCCTGATCGTGACCGCCAGCGTCGAAGCCAACGTCTCACGGGTCTTCGAGGCCATGGGCTGCGGCGCGCTCGACGCGGTGGATACGCCTGCGCTGGGTTACGGCGAGGCGCCGGTCGCGGCAGAGCTCCTGCTGGCCAAGATCGCCGCCATCGGCAAGCTGCTCGGCGAACCGCCTCCGGCGCTCGGCGCACGCAACGGGGGGGACGCTGCTGGCCCCGCACGGCGCAAGCTGCTCGCCATTGGCGCCTCGGCCGGTGGGCCCGCGGCCGTCGCCGCGGTCCTGGACGGCTTGCCGGCGGACTTTCCGGCGGCCGTCGTGGTGATCCAGCACGTCGACGAGCGTTTCGCCGCCGGTATGGCGGAATGGCTGAACGACCGCTTGCTCCTGCCGGTGCGGCTGGCTGTGGAGGGCGATTTATTGCGGGCCGGAACGGTGCTGCTGGCCGGAACAAGCGACCACTTGGCGCTGAAGGATCCCAACCACCTGGGCTACACGGCCGTGCCGCGTGACTACGCCTATCGGCCCTCGGTCGACGTCTTCTTCCAGAGCGTTTGCCGGCAGTGGCGCGGCCCGGCCGTGGGCGTGCTTCTGACCGGTATGGGACGCGACGGCGCCGTCGGCCTGAAGGCCATGCGCGACCGGGGCTGCCACACCATCGCCCAGGACAAGGCCACCAGTGCGGTTTACGGCATGCCCAAGGCGGCCGCCGCGCTCGCCGCCGCCGTCGACATACTCCCGTTACCGCGTATCGGCGCGAAACTTGTCGAGATCTTCGTGAACGCGCCAGAGCTTAAGAGGAGTTGAGACTTGAACATGTCCTATCCAATGGTGGCCGAGCCGGTGACGACGCCGCCCGAGCCGCTGCCCTCGATCATGGTGCTGTTGGTGGACGACCAGCCCATGATCTGCGAAGCCGTGCGCCGCGCCTTGCGCGACGAACCTGGGATCGTGTTCCACTACTGCGTCGACGCCAGCCGCGCCGTCGCCCTGGCGCGGGAGATCAAGCCCACGGTGATCCTGCAGGACCTGGTGATGCCGGGCGCGGACGGTCTCGATCTGGTGCGGGAATACCGCGCCGAGCCATCAATCAAGAGTACGCCGATTATCGTCCTGTCAACTAAGGAAGAGGCGAAGGTCAAGAGCGACGCTTTCCGGGCAGGGGCCAACGACTACTTGGTCAAGCTTCCCGACCAGATTGAGCTGCTCGCGCGCATCCGCTACCACGCTGCGGCCTATATGAACCACCTCCAGCGCGACGAAGCCTACCGGGCGCTGCGCGAGAGCCAGCAACAACTCATGGAGGCCAATCTTGAGCTGCAGCGCCTGAGTAACGTCGACGGCCTCACGGGCCTGAGCAACCGGCGTTATTTCGACGACTACATGAACAAGGAATGGGGGCGGGCCATGCGGACCGCCACGCCGTTCTCCTTCCTGCTGATCGATATCGACCAGTTCAAGCAGTACAACGACATCTATGGCCACCTGGCCGGGGATGAGGTTCTCAAGGCTGTCGCCGGGGCGATCCAAAGCAACTGCCGGCGCGCGACCGATCTCGTCGCGCGCTTCGGCGGGGAGGAGTTCGTCGTGGCGCTTCCAGGCGCGCCGCTCGCTGACCTTCAGTTCCTGGGGGAGACGTTGCGTAAGGCCGTCGAAGCGCTGCACCTGGAGCACTCCGGCTCAGCGAGGTCGCCGTGGGTCACCGTCAGTATCGGCGGCGCCTCGACGGTCCCGAGCCCGCATCAGTCGTTCCTGCCCTTCGTCGAAGCGGCGGACCGCGCGCTGTACCAAGCCAAGCGCGCCGGCCGTAACCGCTTCGTCATCTGCCAATCCCTGGAGCTTGAAGTATGACCATATCGGCCGCAACCGTTGCGATCGGAAGGCTTGTCGCCATGGGCCTTGGCAAGCGCCCCTGAGCGATGCAGGTTGTTATCCGCACTCGCGGGGCCATTCTTGTCGCACCTCCTGTAGCGATCGGCTGCTCGTGGCTAGATTTGTGAAATGATCGCCTGGACCACCGTCATGCGCGACGGTGTTGGTTTACGATGATGGCGAGATCACCCTGCATGAAGGGCTTCTGGAGACGTGGAAGGCTTTGCCCAGTATCCTCGAGGCCATCGACTTCGGCAAAGCCGCTCGCAAGCACGATTCCAATTCCCGGATACTGCTCCCTCACCTTGCGCGCAAGCTCCATTCCCGTCATTTCGGGCATCGCGTAGTCTGTAATAACGAGATTGATGTCCGTGTGTACGGCCAGGCGTTCCAACGCCTCAACGCCGGAGCTGGCCTCGATTACACGGTGCCCTAGATCCTCCAGCATCGCCGCGGTGCCGGTACTGACGAGAACGTCGTCGTCGACTAGGAGTATTGTTGCAGGCTGCGAACTTGGCTTCAGCGGCGCCTCGAACACCGCACTGGAACGTTGAACCACGGCATTGGCGGCGCGAGGAAACCAAAGGTCGATTTGAGTGCCGCGCCCAGGCTCGCTGGACAGGCGTAGCGAGCCGCCAGATTGGGCCGTCAAGCCGTGAACCATGGAAAGGCCAAGGCCTGTCCCCTTCCCGACACCCTTGGTCGTGTAGAAAGGCTCGGTGGCCCGCGCGAGGGTCGCTTCGTCCATACCGATCCCAGTGTCGGCCACGCTGATTCGGATATAGTCGCCAGGCTTCAACCCAACCCCCAGGCCGCCGGCGTCGGCCGTCTCTTCGATTGCGGTGACCGTTACCGTACCGCCTGATGGCATGGCGTCGCGGGCGTTCACAGTCAGATTGAGCAGGGCCAATTCGAGTTGATTGGCGTCTATTCTGGCTGGAGCGAGACGCTCGGGGAGCTGTTCAACGATCCTGATCGAAGGCCCGAGAGCGCGGGCGAGAAGGTCGCGCATTCCGGAAACCAGATTGCCAATGTCCACGGATTCGGGCTTCAATTCCTGGCGCCGGGCGAACGCCAGGAGCCTTTGAGTCAGGGCTGTTCCCCGCTCAGCCCCCTTCAGGGCGTTGCCGAGGAGCCTCAGAGCGAGCGGATCGTCTGCCACGCGCTTTTCCAGGAGTTGCATGCTGGCGAGCATGGCCATGAGAAGATTGTTGAAATCGTGCGCCACGCCACCGGTAAGTTGACCGATCGTGTCCATCTTCTGCGCTTCAAAGAGTTGAGCGAGAGCCTGTTCGCGCTCGCGCGTGCGCTGGTCTATCCGCGCCTCAAGCTGCTCGTTGAGTTGTTGGAGGGCCAGGCGTGAGGCCTCCAAAGCAGCGGTGCGGTCTGTCACGCGCTGCTCAAGCTCCGCGTTGAGCCGTTCCAGCTCGCGGGTTTTTCGATGGAGTTCAGCGAAGACTCGAACCTTGCCCCGCAGTACCTGGGGCACCACGGGAACCGGGACATAGTCTACAGCGCCGACCTCGTATCCCTTGATTCGATCAATATCCGACAGGTGGATTGCCGACACGAAGATGAGCGGCGTCTGCTGAAACCGCGGGTGCTCACTGATCATGCCGGCCAATTCGAAGCCGTCGAACTCTGGCATTTGTACGTCGATCAATATGACGGCGATGTCAGTCTTCAGCAGATGCTCCAAAGCCTCGCGAGCCGAGGTCGCCTTTATGAGCACCTCCCCAAGCTCATCCAGTATGACCTCGTAGCTTAGGAGCTTGGCTGGTTGATCATCGACCAACAGGATATTGACGGGGTCGCGGTTGCTCACGGTATCTCCTGGCTTAACGGTGCAGCCACATCCGCAGGGCGGACAGAAGTTGCTCGGTATTGACCGGCTTAGCCAAGTAATCGGAAGCGCCCGCCTCCAGGCATTTTTCCCGGTCACCCTTCATCGCCTTGGCTGTAAGCGCGAGGATCGGGAGCCGTCGGAAAATCGGATTCGCGCGGATCACCTGCATAGTTTCGTAACCGTCCATGCCCGGCATCATGATGTCCATCAGGACGATGGCGAGATCAGAGCGGGATTCGATGATGGCGACCGCGTCGTTGCCTGTGGTTGCTGTGAGGACCTTCATCCCACGGCGCTCAAGCACACTCGAGAGGGCGAAGATGTTTCGGGCGTCGTCATCGACCAGCAGAACGGTTTGTCCGACCAGGTCTTCGTCCGACGAGTGCAGCTGTTCCAGCATGAGTTGCTTTTCAGGGGGCAGGTCGGACACCACCCGGTGAAGAAACAGAGCCGTCTCGTCCAGCAGGCGCTCCGGCGACTCGACGCCCTTCACCACGACGCTGCGCGCCATAGTGTGCAGACGCGCGTCCTCTTCCAGAGTAAGTTCGCGGCCAGTGAAGACCACGACCGGAGTGTCGGCGAGCGTCTCATCATCGCGGATCTGCTCCAGGACTTCGAAACCGGTCATGTCGGGAAGGCGAAGGTCGAGTACGACGCAATCAGCGCCGTCCCGCCGCAGTTGCTCCAAAGCTTCTCCGCCCGAACCCACGGCTTTGATGTCGATATCGTCGTGAGCCAGGAGCGCCGTGACGCTGATCTGTTCGGCGGGATTGTCCTCGACCAGCAGCAGGCGCTTGCGGCGAGGCTGGGTAAAGGCCTTCATCCTGGCCAGGGCGGCTTCGAGCCCCTCGGTCGTGGTGGGCTTGTTCAAGAAGGCGAAGGCGCCGCGGGCCAACCCGTGCTGCTTGTCCTCGTCCAGCGTCACGATCTGAACCGGAACATGCCGCGTGGCGGGGTTCTGTTTGAGCTGGCTGAGCACCGTCCAGCCCAACATGTCGGGAAGGAATACGTCGAGCGTGACGGCGGTGGGGCTATAGTCTCGCGCCAAGGACAAGGCTTCGGCGCCGGAAAAGGCGACCAGAACCTTGAAGCCCGCGTCGTGGGCCAGGTCGATCAACACGCGGGCGTAGTGCGGATCATCCTCAACGATCAGGAGCAAGAGATCGCCTGGTTGAATATCATTCCGATCGTCCAACAGGATCTGGGCGGCCTCCAGATGGGCCGGCGCGTGGATACGCGACGCTGGCAGAATGCGCATTTTCGCGTCGGCGCGCGTCAGCACTGAAGTCGCTCCCACAAAGGTGAGCGGCAAATAGAGGGTGAAGGTGCTGCCCCGACCAGACGTACTCCGCAGATGAATTTCACCCCCAAGCAGGTTGGCCAATTCACGGCTGATCGCCAAGCCAAGACCCGTGCCGCCATACTTGCGGCTTGTGCCTGCATCCGCCTGCTGAAACGCCTCGAATATGATTTTTTGCTTCTCGGGCGGAATTCCGATGCCGGTGTCCGAGACCTCGAAGGCCACCACGGATGGGGCGTGATTTAAGGTCGGATGATCGACGCTCCAGCCCTCCGCGGCCGGAAATACCTTCAGGCTGACGCCACCCTCGGCCGTGAACTTGAAGGCGTTGGACAGAAGGTTCTTCAGCACCTGCTGTAAACGCTTGGAGTCGGTGATGATGCTGCGGTCCAAGTCGCTGGCCATTTTCACGTCGAACGTCAGCCCGCGGCTTTCCGCCTCGTGGCGGAACGGCCGGGCCATGGTTTCCAGCAGATTGGCGAACACGATGTCTTCGGCGTCGACCGAAACGGTGCCGGACTCGATCTTGGAGAGGTCGAGGATGTCGCTGATCAGGTTCAGAAGGTCGGTGCCTGCGCCATGGATCGTACGCCCGAATTCGACCTGCTTATCGGTAAGATTTCCGTCGGGATTGTCCGACAGTTGTTGCCCAAGGATGAGGATAGAATTCAACGGTGTGCGGAGTTCATGGCTCATATTGGCCAGGAACTCGGATTTATATTTTGATGTGAGAGCCAGTTCAGTGGCTTTTTCCTCAAGAGCGCGACGCGCCTGCTCTATTTCCTGGTTCTTCGCCTCCACTTCAACATTTCTCTCGGCCAGTTGCTGAGCCTTCTGCTCAAGCTGCTCATTGGTCTGTTGAAGCTCGCGCTGCTGGGTTTGCAGCTCCGCGGCCAATTGTTGGGATTGTTTAAGCAGACCTTCGGTCTGCATCGTCGCCTCGATCGAATTCAGCACGATGCCGATACCGGCGGTCAGTTGTTCCAGGAAGGAGAGTTGCAGGTCGGTGAACTCGGATAGCGCGGCGAGTTCGATGACAGCCTTGACCTGACCCTCGAACAGCACCGGCAGCACCACGGCATTCTTCGGCTGCGCCTGGAACACGCCCGAACGTATCGGCACGACGTTGGACGGCAGACTGCTCAGCAGCAACATCCGGCCATCGACGGCGCACTGGCCGATCAACCCTTCTCCGATTCCTAGCCGGGCAGGGTAACCTTCGCCGGGATGGTCGGCGTAGGCCGCCAATAACCGCAGCTCAGCCACGCCCTCGCTGTCGCCGTCGATCTGGTAGAGCACACCATGCTGGGCGTCGACCAGCGGGGCCAAGTCTGAAAGCAGCATTCGGCCCACCGCACTCAGATCGCGTTGACCCTGAAGCATGTTGGTGAAACGCGCCAGGTTAGTCTTCAGCCAGTCTTGTTCGGTGTTCCTGTCTGTCGTCAGGCGCAGGTTACCGATCATGGTGTTGATGTTGTCCTTGAGCTCGGCGACTTCGCCGCGCGCTTCAACCTGAATCGAGCGGGTCAGATCGCCCTGGGTCACCGCAGTGGCGACCTCGGCGATGGCGCGCACCTGGGTGGTCAGATTGGCGGCCAACAGGTTCACGTTGCCGGTCAGATCCTTCCAGGTCCCTGCAGCGCCCGGCACGTTGGCCTGACCGCCCAAGCGGCCTTCCACGCCGACCTCCCGGGCGACCGTGGTCACCTGATCGGCGAACGTGGCCAGAGTGTCGGTCATATTATTGATGGTTTCCGCC
>FSWM01000882.1_pt1 | contig 25782 bp, 25 predicted proteins | sample 1637841 | NCBI WGS metagenome assembly FSWM01 (sample SAMEA3914789, study PRJEB12502) | metagenome | biome: forest; material: soil | place: Canada | collected 2011-07-03 | depth 0.3 m | reverse complement strand
GCGCGAGGGCGAGCCCAACCTGATGCTGGCCGAGGCCGGCACCGGCATCGGCAAGACCCTGGCCTATCTGGCGCCCGCATCGCTGTGGGCCGAGGCCAATGGCCCGTCGGTGTGGATTTCAACCTTCACCCGCGCCCTGCAGCGGCAGATCGAGCGGGAGAGCCACGCCCTCTATCCCGATCCCGCGGTACGGGCGCGCAAGGCGGTGGTGCGCAAGGGGCGGGAAAACTATCTGTGCCTGCTGAACCTGCAGGATCAGGTCAACGCCGCCATGCTGGGGACCAGCGACCTGATCGGCATGGCCTTGGCCACGCGCTGGGTGCGGGCGACCCGCGACGGCGACATGACCGGCGGCGATTTTCCCGCCTGGCTGCCGGGCCTGTTCGCCGTGGGCGCCGCCGCCCAGGCCAGCGCCGGCAACCTGGTGGACCGGCGCGGCGAGTGCGTCCACGCCGCCTGTCCGCACTATCGCACCTGTTTTGTCGAGAAGGCCGTACGCGGCTCGCGCCGGGCCGACCTGGTCATCGCCAACCACGCCCTGGTGCTCAGCCAAGCCGCCTTTGACGGCGCCCGGGCGGCGCGGGGCCTGAAGACCGACGTTGAGACCACTTCGCCCAAGCGGATCGTGTTCGACGAAGGCCACCACCTGTTCGACGCGGCCGACGCCGCCTTTTCCGCCGCCCTGTCCGGCGCCGAGGCGGCCGAGCTGCGCCGCTGGATCCGGGGGCCGGAAGGCCGGGGCCGGCGCGGGCGGGGGCTGGAGACGCGGCTGAGCGACCTGGTCGGCGATCGCGAGGACGCCCGGGCGGCTCTGAACGACGTGATCCGCGCCGCCTCGGCCCTGCCCGGCGAAGGCTGGAGCGGCCGCATCGCCCCGCCCTCGGCCGAAGCCAATCCGATCGGCCCCATCGAATCCTTTCTGACCGCCGCCCTGGAACAGTTGCGCGCCCGCGCCTCCCCGTCGGAGATCGGCCAGGAATGCGCGGCGCGACCGGCCCTGGATCTGGTCCGCCAGACCGCCGCCGCCGCCGCCCGCGCCCTGGCGACCATCGAGGCGCCGCTGATCGCCCTGGCCCGGCGGCTGGAAGACCTGCTGGACGAGGAGACCGACGAGCTGGCCACCGGCGACCGCGCCAGGATCGAGGGCGCCTTGCGCGGGCTCGACAGGCGCGCGCGCATGACCCTGCCGGCCTGGCGCTCCATGCTGCAGGCCATAGCCGAGGACGCCGAGGACGACCCCGACTTCGTCGACTGGTTCGAGGCCACCTATCTCTACGGCCGGGTGGTCGACGCCGCCTGCCGCCGGCACTGGGTCGATCCCACCGAGCCGTTGCAGGCCGCCGTCCTGGCGCCGGCCCACGGGGTGCTGGTGACCAGCGCCACCCTCGCCGATTCCACCCTGGACGATCCCTTCGCCCTGGCCGAGATGCGCACCGGCGCGGCGCGGTTCCCCGAACGGCCCAAGACCCTGCGGCTGGCCTCGCCGTTCGACTATGCCGCCCAGGCCAGAGCCTTCGTGGTCACCGATGTGGGCCGCGACGATCCCCGCCAGGTGGGCGCGGCCATGCGCGAGCTGTTCCAGGCCGCAGGCGGCGGGGCGCTTGGGCTGTTCACCGCCATCCGCCGCCTGAGGGCCGTCTATGACCGCATCGCCGGTCCCCTGGCCGGGGCGGGCCTGGCGCTCTACGCCCAGCACGTGGATCCGCTGGAGGCCGGCGCCCTGGTGGACATTTTCCGGGTCGAAGAGGACGCCTGCCTGCTGGGCACCGACGCCGTGCGCGACGGGGTGGACGTGCCTGGCCGCTCCCTGCGCCTACTGGTGTTCGACCGGGTGCCCTGGCCGCGGCCCGACCTGTTGCACAAGGCCCGCCGGGGCCGCTTCGGCGGCAAGGCCTATGACGACGCAGTGGCCCGCGCCCGCATCGCCCAGGCCTTTGGCCGGCTGATCCGCCGCGCCGACGACAAGGGAGTGTTCGTCATGCTCGACGCCGCCGCCCCCACCCGGCTGTTCTCGAGCCTGCCCGAGGGGGTTCAGATCCAGCGGATGGGGCTGGTCGAGGCCATCGAGGCCACGGCGGCGTTTTTAGGATAGATCAGCCGCGCCGCCGCGCGACCGCCTGGCCTGGGGACGTGTCGGCGACCAGTTTTCTCAGGGCCTCCACCACCGCCGCCGCCTCCTTGGCCGAGAGGCTGGCGCTGATGCGGTTGGCGATGGCTTCGTCCAGGCCCCGGGTCTGGTCCAGCAGATCCCATCCCGCCTGGGTGAGCGACAGCTCCGCCACCCGCCCATCTTCCGCCGAGGTGGCGCGGGCGACCAGGCCTCGGCGCACCAGACCGGCGACCAGCCGGCTCGGACTGCCGGATTCGCAGACCAACAGTCCCCCCAGCGTCGCCAGGGCGACGGGCGCGAATTCGCTCAGCACCTGCAGCACCTCGGCCTGGGCGGTGGTCAGCCCCAGCGGCTTGAGCTTGGCCGACATGATGCGGCTGCCGACCCGCTGGGCGGCGATGATCAGAAGACGAAGCTCTTGGGTCGGCGTCATGGCCAAGCCTTGGGCGAAACGCCGCGGCGCGCAACCCTGTCGGGGTTCGGATTGTTCACAGGCGAAGCGAAGGCTGAATTCGGCACGCGGTTTGCGATCCGCTTCAGCCTGAGGCCAGAATGAAACAACTTGGTTTCGCGCGGCCGAAGTGGTTAACAAAATCTAAAGTCCCGAAGGGGGAAACCGCGTTGTTGTCCGTTCTTGCTCTCATCGCCGTCACCGCCACCTCTCCGCAAACCCAGATGGCCCGGCTGACCCAAACCCCCGCCGCCCAAGCCGCGCCCGCGGACGAGGCCACCGTGGTCTATCTCGGCTGCCAGATCCATCAGACCACCCTGGCCGAATGCCAAGTGGTCAACAACGATCCGGTCGAACCCGGCGTGGCCGCGGAGGCCTTGAGGCTGGCCGCCGGCATGAGCGTGCCCGAGGGCCTGGCCGAACGCCTGGGCGGCCACATCGTCGTCAAGCTGAACGTCAAACAATAGGGACTGGCGCCCGTCGCCCTGCAGCACGGCCCTCAGATCCCCTTAGGGTCCGTTGACAAATAAGGCTTCAATTTTTCATTGCGCAGATCCCCGCGCAGGCGGGGATCCAGATTCATCCACAGAATTCAGTGGGTTGCACCTGGATCCCCGCCTGCGCGCATAGGCGCTAAGTTAGGAGCTAGCCAAGAAACACCTCGCCCAAAGGGAGAGGGAGGGGCCCGCGCCGCAAGGCGTGGGAGGGTGAGGGGTTACGGTTTTTCAGGATGAAACTGAGAGGCCTTATCCCCTCATCCTCCCATTCGCTTCGCGAACGGGCCCCTCCTTCTCCCCATGAGAGAAGGTAGGTTCGACCGCCCCGGCCTAACTTAGCGCCTATGCGACTGCGTGGGGATGAGCGGATTTATTTTCAGGGGTTTAGTTATTTCTGCAAGAGTCCCTAGCCGCGTCATAGGCGTCCCACATAGGCGCGCACTCGATCATTCGGCGCTCGTCCAGGGCCCGGTCGATGGCCATGACCGTCAACCCCGCCTCCAGCGAGTCATAGGGCGTCACGGGGAAGGCCGCCTGGCCGTCCACCGCGGCGCGCAGATCGAGGGCCATGGCCTGGTCGGCGCCGTTGTGATTGTCGTCCGTGCGGCCGCCGAAATCGATCCGTTCGGGTTTGATCCGGTCCAGGGGCGACCGGATCATCAGCCGGTTGCGCACCAGATCGGCGATAAGGGTCGCTTCGGTTCCGGCCACATACCAGCGTCGCTCCTGCAGGCCGGTATAGGTGTTGGAATGAAAGGACAGCCTGACCCCGTTGGCATATTCCACCAGGGCGACCTGGTGGTCGGCGACATCCATGTCTGACTGGAAGGCGTCGTTCGAACCGGCCCAGCCGGGATCGGCCGCCACATAGGCCGGCGAGCCGTCGTCATAGGTCCGCCGCGCGCCCGCCCGTTCCGCGGTGAAGATGCGCCGCCCGCCGAAACTGGCCACGCGCTCGGCCCGGGCCCCGGCGATGCGGCTGAAAATATCGAAATCATGGCAGACCTTGTCGAGCAGGTAGGAACCGCCCCAGTCCTGTCGCCGCCGCCAGTTGCGCGCCAGATAGCCGCCGTGCTCGGGCGGCAGATGCTCCGTGGCGTCGATCGACACCACCTGGCCCAGGCCGCCGCCGTCCACCCGCGCGATCACCTCGCGCACGATGGGCATGGAGCGCATGACCAGGCCGATATAGAGCGGCGGAACCCCGCCGCGCGCCAAGATGGCCGCCAGGGCCTGGCTTTCGGCCTCGGTCCGCACGATCGGCTTCTCGGCGAATATGGGATAGCCGGCGGCGAAGGCGGCCAGCAGGTGATCAAGATGCAGATGGTTGGGCGAACCGATCATCACCAGGTCGAACGGCCCGGCCGCCAACAGCGTGGCCTCGTCCTGGAACGCCCGCCCCGGATCGAGCCCCGCCTGCGCCAAGATCGGCAGGCCGATCGGCGCCGGATCGACATAGCCGGCCAGAGTCAGGTCCCAGCCCACCTCTTTCATCGCCGCCAGCACGTGGGCGATGCGCTGGCCAAGGCCGATGACGCCGATGCGATAGGTTTTCACCGTGGCCGTTCCTGTTTTTTTGAGCGCCTCAGACCGGCGCCTTCGCCTCGCCATGGACCAAGGTCAAAGCCGCTGCGTCAAGCCCGGCTGGGCCCCTGAGGCCCAGCTTGAGATCCCTTGAGGCCGTCTTTGCGCCACAGTTAGGTCACAGGCGGCTGCGCAACTGCGCGCCGTCGCGGGTATGGCGACGCTGGACGCGCATCCGTCCGGTATGTGATGAGTTTTTGGGTTGGCCGGCGATCGCTGCGCCGGAGATGTATGACATGACTGTGCAAATCGATTTTATCGGCGCCTCCGGCGTCACCTATCGCTACGCTTCGCGTGACGGACAACGGCTGTCGCCCAGCGGCGGCAACTTCATCTTCGCCCGCGAGACGCCCGAGGGTATGGCCGTGGTCTATGTGGGCGAGGCGGAAAACCTGGCCGCCCTGGCCGACGAGCGATGGGGCGAAGCCCAGACCCATTTCGGGGCCACCCACGCCTTTGTCCGCCTCAATGTGGCCGCCAGTGTCCGCCGCCACGAACTGCAGGACCTAGTCAGCGCCTATGCTCCGGCGATGAATCTGGCGGACGAGGCCAGCGCGACCGGATAGGATCGCTAGCCCCCCGCGCGCGTTCGCCCAGGCTTCCCCACGACGTAATCTGCACTAAGCTTGGCCGGACGGGTCAGGAGCAGACCGTTCTCGGATCAGAGGATGTGTGGGCATGAGCACGATATCGTCCTTCTTCAATTCCGCCGGTTTTCTGCCCCACGGCTACTGTCTGCTGTGGCGCCCGGACATCCTGGCCCTGCACGCGACGTCGGACCTGGTGATCGCGGCCGCCTATTTCAGCATACCCATAGCCATCCTTTCGTTTGTCCGGCGACGGGCGGATCTGATCGCCGAGCACCGGCTGATCGCCATATTGTTTTCGACCTTCATCCTGGGCTGCGGCCTGACCCATGTCCTGGGGGTGGTCATATTGTGGCGGCCGATCTACGCCATAGACGGCCTGGTCAAGGCCTTCACCGCCTTGGTGTCGATCGTGACGGCCGTCGCCCTGTGGCCGGTCATCCCCCGTCTGCTGCAGATTCCATCGCCCGGCCAGCTGGCGACGGCCAATACCAGCCTGCGGGCCGAGGTCGCGGCCAGGACCCAGGCGGTCGACCAGCTTCGCGCCATCCGCGCGGGCCTGGAGATCGAGATCGAGCGCCGGACGCGGGAGGTCAAGGCCCTGGCCCACCGGTTCGAAATCGCCACTGACGGCTCGCTGATCACCGTCTCGGAACAGGACCAGGACCTGCGCTACACCTGGCTGCACAATCCCCGCGCCCCCTTGACCGAAGCCTTGCTTGGCCAGACCGACGCCGAGGCCCTGGAGCCCGGCGCCGCGACCACCGCCCTGGAGGCGCTGAAGCGCGAAGTCCTGCGGACCGGCGAGCGCCTGCGGACCGAGGTGGCCCTGCCAGCGACGGATGGGCCGCACTATTTCGAAATGACCATGACCCCGGCGATCACGGGGACGGACAAGGGGGACGCCGGCCAGGGCCTGCTTGTGGCCTCTATGGATATCACCGACCAGAAGCGCGAGCAGGAGCGTCAGCAGGTCATCGCCCGCGAGCTGGTTCATCGGGCCAAGAACGTGCTGTCGCTGGTGGACGGGATAGCCCGCCAGTCGATCAAGGCGGAAAACCTGCCCGAGGCGGTGATCGTCCGCTTCACCAATCGCCTGGCGGCCCTGGCCCGCGCCTATGACCTGCTGGTCACTTCGGACTGGGCGGGGATCGATCTCCCCGCCCTTGTCCAGGCGCAGCTGGGCCCCATGCTGCCGGAAGGCCGCCAGCACGTCTCCATCGACGGCCCCTCGGCCATGGTCAGCGCCGAGGTCGGCCAGTACCTGGCCCTGGCCCTGCACGAGCTGGCCACCAACGCGCTGAAATATGGCGCCCTGGCGCAACCGGACGGTCGGTTAAGCGTTGCGTGGAATCTGTCGGAACGGGAAACCCGCCGCAAGGTCGAGATTTCGTGGATCGAAAGCGGAGCGGCGATCGAACCGCCCGCCCGGCGCGGATTTGGAAGGCTGCTTTTGGAAACCATTGTTCCACGGGCTCTGCGGGGCGAGGCGAGCCTGGATTTCAACGCGAATGGGCTCGTCTGGCGCGTCGTCTTCAATGAAGATTTGCCATTACGAGCCGTTCGTTGAATTCTATGCGAATGGGCCGAATTGGTATGGCCGCTAGTAAGGTGTATCGGGGGCCATGGCTCAAGTTTTGATCGCCGAGGACGAGGCGTTCACGGCGATGGCGCTGGTCGACGTGCTGGCGGACCGGGGACATACGGTGAAGGACGCGCCGGACGGCGCCGTGGCCATCTGTATTCTCGGCGACTTCCAGGCCGACGTGATCGTCACCGACCTGATGATGCCCAATCTGTCCGGGGCGGACCTGATCCACTATCTGGATTCCCGGCCCGGCCCGCGCGTCCCGGTGATCCTGATCAGCGGCGTGCCGGAAACCAAGTTGCCCGCCGGCCTGCGCTATGACGGCTATCTAGGCAAGCCGGTCGACCACGAAGCTCTGGGCGGCCTTGTCGAACGGCTGGCGCGCGAGCGAAAAGGCGGCGTCAGAAGCTGAGGCCGGTGGCCTTGGCCAGGTCGGCCAGAGCCTGATCCTCGCCCTGCACCTTGATCGCGGTCATGCCCAGTTGCGAGGCCGGTTTGCAGTTGATCCCAAGGTCGTCGAGATAGATGCAATCGGCCGGCGCCACCGCCAGCAGTTCGCACATCATCTGATAGATTCGCGGGTCCGGCTTGCGCACCCCGACCTTGGAGCTTTCGATCACCGCATCGAACAGGCCCATGATCTCGGCGACCTGAGCCGCTTTTTCCGAGGTCGCGGCCATGCCCGAACCATGGCCGGCGCTTTGCATGTTGTTGGTGATGCAGCCGACCTTGAAACGCGCCTTGCAGATCTTCAGGGCCGCCACCACCCTGGGACGCACATCGCCCGACAACAGCGGCAGCACATCGGCGCCGCGCACCGGATAGCCCCGCGCCTCGGCCTCCTGGGCGAACTTGACGTCGAACCCCGCAGCGTCGATCTCGGCCCGTTCGAACAGGGCCCAGGCGTTGTCGTGCGGGTCGGCGGCGTTGATCGAGCGGATCAGGTCCTTGGGCAGGCCGCGCGCCGCCTCATAGCGATTGAACGCCTCGAACGGCGAGGTGGTGAACACCCCGCCAAAATCCCAGATCACCGCCTCGATCGCCATGCGCGCCGCGTCTCCCTCATGTTGCAGGCCATTGCTAGAGCATTTTGCCGCGAAGGGCAGGCCGGCGAACACAGAAAATCGGCGTGGTGGGGATCTTGCGGGGATCAGCCCCAAGCGTCCGAAAACGGGACGGGGGAGGATCAAGCCATGCCAGCGCCGGGCAAGTCGTTGCTTTCCAACACCGAGATCCGGCTGGCCCTGATCGCCGCCCTGGCTTTCGTGGTCGTGGCGGGCTTCAGCCTGATCGCCTGAGCCTTGGCGGGCCCAACGGGCGGCCCTAGACGGCGGCCCCAAAGGGCAACCCTGGTCCGACATGCCGCGTTACCCCTCCTGAAAGCCGTCCTGGGCGCGCCTAGCCCAACAGGCGGCGATGGAGTCATCGTCATGATCCGATACCCCCTGATGGCGGCCGCAGCCGCCTGCGCCCTCCTCGCCGGCTCGGCTACCGCCCAGCCCTATGACAACGCCCCGCCGCCCTATCAGGACCAATCGGCGCCCCAAGGCCAGCCCAGTTCGCCCAGCGAGGCCGCCCAGGCCCAGCAAGGCTATCAGCAAGGCCAGCAGGATTATCAAAGCCAGCAGCAGCAATATCAGCAACAGCAGGACGCCTATCACGACGCCCAGCACCGCTATCAGAATCAGGCCGAGGCCTATCAGGACCGCCGGCAGGCCTATGCCGACGCCCGCGCCCACTATGCCCGCGAGCGCGCCGACTATGACGCGCGCTACGGCGGCGGGTCGTTCGAACGCTACTGGCGCCGCCATCCCAGCGAATATGACGCCCGCTACGGCGACGGCGCCTTCGACCACGATTTCGGCCACCAGGAGCGGTAGGACTGGTCTTCATTCGGCGGCGCGAGGCTAAGGCCGCCCTCAGTCCGCCATGAAGCGGTAGCCCACCCCTGGCTCGGTGACGACCAGCCTGGGCGCGGCGGGATCGGCCTCCAGCTTTTGCCGTAGGTGGCCGACGAAGACGCGCAGATATTGCACGTCCTCGGCGTTGGCGGGGCCCCAGACGGCGGTCAGCAACTGGCGATGGGTGATGACCTTGCCGCCCCCCTCGGCCAGCCGGGCCAGAAGGTCGTATTCCCGGGGCGACAGGCGCACCGCCTCGCCCGCGCGGGTGACCAGACGCTTGATCAGGTCGATCTCCACATCGCCGGCCTTGATCAGGGGCTGGGCGCCGATGCGGTTCAGCCGATGGCGCATGGCCACGCGCAGCCGCGCCAGAAGTTCGCCCACATGGAAGGGCTTTTGCACATAGTCGTCGGCGCCCTCGTCCAGGGCCAGGATCTTCTCCATCTCCATGTCGCGGGCGGACAGGATCAGGATCGGCCCGTCATAGAAGGCTCGCGCCCGGGTCAGGGCCTGTTTGCCGTCCATATCCGGCAAGCCGAGGTCCAGGATCACCGCGTCCGGCGGCCTTGTGGCGATGGCCGCCAGGCCCTCGGCGGCGCTGTCGGCGCGGATCGGCTCATAGCCGGCCGCCTCCAGGGCCGGACCCAGGAAGCGGTGCAGCTGCGGCTCGTCGTCGATCACCAGGATGCGGGGCTTGTGCGCGGACATCAGAGCAGCAACCGGTGGGTGGCCACCGCCTTGGGCAGGCTGATCAGAATGCGCGTGCCCCGGCCGCCGGCCAGAGGGCTGGCGGCGGCGATGCGCCCGCCCATGGCCTCGATGAAGCCCTTGGCGATGGACAGGCCCAGGCCGGCGCCCTTGACCGGATCGCCGCGACCGCGATCGGAGGGCTCCTCCAGCCGGCGGAATTTTTCGAAGATGCGCTCGATATCGGCCTGGGGAATGCCCGGCCCCTCGTCGTCGATGGCGATCACCACATTGCCCCGGTCTTCATAGGCCGCCACCTCGATGCGCGAGCCGTCCGGCCCGTAGGCCACGGCGTTTTCCAGGATATTGACCACCGCCTGCTCCAGCAGCCCGGGATCGGTCTCGACCGAGGTCAGGGCGGCCGGGAAATCCCGCACCAGGACGCGGGCCTCCAGCCGTCGCTCGACCCGCTTGATGGCCGCGGCCAGGACGTCGCGCACATCGGTCCATTCGGCGCGGGTCTTCAGGGCACCGCCCTCCAGACGGGTCATGTCCAAAAGGTCGCCGACATAGCGGTTGAGCCGCTCGGCCTCCTCGCGGATGCTGATCAGCAGGTCGGCGCGCACTTCGGGCTTGAGGCTCTTGCCATAGTCGATCAGGGTGGTGGCCGAGCCCAGCACGGTCGACAGCGGTGTTCTGAGGTCGTGGCTGATGGAGTTGAACAGGGCCGCGCGCAGCTTGTCCGACCGGCGCAGGGCCTCGTTCTCCACCGTGGCCGCCGCCAGTTCGGCCCGCTCCAGGGCCACGGCCCCCTGGTCGAGCATGGCCTCCACCAGGCGATCTTCGTCGGGCCCGAGGCTGTCATGGGCCTCGACCCCCGCGACGCCCGCCCGCCCCTGCACGCCGACCAAGGGCCGGAAGACCCAGCCGACCTGGGGCAGGGTGCCGGTGCCGGTTCCCGCCGGCTCGCCCTTTTCCCAGGCCCAGCGCGCCGCGGCCATGCCCCCGGCGCTGAGGCTGACCATGGCCGGGGCGCCGCCGACCTGGACCAGTTCGTCGGCCTTGGGCAGCAGCACCAGGGCCCGCCCGCCCGAGGCGGCCGAGGCCTGTTCGGCGAGGATCTGGGCCGCTTCGTCCTGGGTGCCGGCGCTGGACAGCCGCCGGCTGGCGGCCAGGAGCGCGGTCACCGCCGCCGCCCGCCGGGCCGAGAGCCGGGCCTGGTCGCGAACCCGCCCGGTCAGCCAGCCGGTGACCGCCGCCACCGCCAGGAAGATGGCGAAGGTGAAGACGTCGCCGGGATGGCCGATCTGCAGCGAAAACCGCGGCTCCAGAAAGAAGAAATTGTAGGTCAGGATCGCCAGGGCCGAGGCGGCGACGGCGGCGCGCAGGCCGAAGACCAGGCCGGTGACCAGGATGCTGGCCAGGAAGATCATGGCCAGGTCCGCGCCGCTGGAATAGCGATCGAGCAGGAAGGCCAGGCCATTGGCGAGGCAGACCATGCCCAGGGCGCTGGCATAGCCGACCCAGTCCTGCAACAGGACGCCGCGTGGCCGGGGCGGCGTGAGCGGGCCGTCGGCGTCCGGCGCGCCGGCGCTGACGAAGTGCAGGGCGGCGCCGCCCGACCGCAGCATCAGGGCCCGGGCCAGGGAGCGGCCGGCGAGGATGCGCCAGATATCGTCGGGCGACTTGCCCATGACGATCTGGGTGACGTTGTTGCGGCGGGCATAGGCGACCACCGTGCCCGGCACGTCGTCGCCATTGAGCACCACCGTGGTGGCGCCCAACTGCTCGGCCAGCTTCAGCGCCTCGCTGACCCGGCGGCCGGTCTGCAGGTCGCGCACCGGCCGATTGGGCCGCTCCACATGGGCCACGGTCCAGCGGGCGTCGGCCATCAGGTCGGCCAGGCGGCGCCCGGCGCGGACCAGGGAGCTGGCCGCGGGGTCGCCGGCGATCAGCACCAGGATGCGCTCGCCGGCCGCCCAGGGCCCCTCGATGCCGCCGCGCCGCATGGCGCCCATCAACTGGTCGTCCACCGTCTGGGCCGCGCGCCGCAGGGCCATTTCGCGCAGGGCGGTGAGGTTTTCCGGCTTGAAGAAGTTGGCCGCGGCGGTCTGGGCGGTCTCGGCCATATAGACCTTGCCGGCGCTCAGGCGTTCGCGCAGCTCGTCGGGGGTGATGTCGACCAGCTCGATCTCGTCAGCGGCGGACAGGGCCGAGTCCGGCACGGTCTCGCGCACCCGCACCCCGGTGATCTTCCAGACCACGTCCACCAGGCTTTCCAGATGCTGGACATTGAGCGTGGTCCAGACATCGATGCCGGCGGCCAGCAACTCCTCGACGTCCTGCCAGCGCTTGGGGTGACGCGAGCCTGGCGCGTTGGAGTGGGCGTATTCGTCCACCAGCAGCAGTTTGGGCCGCCGCGCCAGGGCCCCGTCGAGGTCGAACTCCATCAGCTGGCGACCGCGATACTCGATCGGCTGGCGCGGCATCACCTCCAGCCCCTCGGTCAGGGCCTCGGTCTCCTTGCGGCCGTGAGTCTCGACCACCCCGACGGCGACATCGACGCCCTCGGCCAGGCGGCGCTTGCCGGCGGTGAGCATTTCGTAGGTCTTGCCAACCCCCGGAGCCATGCCGAGATAGACCTTCAGCCGACCTCGCCCCTGCCGCTTGGCCTCGGCCAACAGCGCATCGGGGTCCGGCCGGGAAGTCTCATCGAAGGTCATCAGGCCTTAGGGTGGACCACCGGGCTGTGCGCGTCGAGCGCCCGATTGACCGCCAGCACATTCACATGCGGCTGGCCGATGAAGCCCAGGAACGGATCCTGGGTGGCGCCGACGATGGCGGCCTGCACTTCCGACAGGCTGGCGCCGCGGGCCTGGGCGATGCGCGGCGCCTGGAGGCGGGCATATTCCGGCGAAATGTCCGGATCCAGGCCGCTGGCGGAATAGGTCACGGCGTCGGCCGGGATCACGGCGCCAGGGTTTTCCTTGCGCAGGGCGGCGGCGTCGCCCTTGACCCGGTCGATCAGTTTCTGATCCAGCGGCCCGAGATTGGTCCCGCCGGAGTTCATCGGGTCATAGCCATTGCCGGCCGCCGAACCGCGGGGGTGCAGATATTCCGGCTTGGCGAAGCCCTGGGCGATCAGTTCCGAGCCGATCACCTTGCCCGCCGGGTCCCGGATCAGGCTGCCGCCCGCCTGGTGCGGAAAGGCCAGGCCGGCGATCCCGGTCATGGCCAGGGGATAGCCGAGACCGAAGACCAGGGTGAAGAGAGCCACCATCATGAAGGCGGCGCGAAGTTGAGAGAGCATGGTCGTAGTCCTTTCTCGTCAGCCGTGTCCGGACCGGGCTGCAGGAAGCCCGGTCCGGTGGCCCGTATCCGGATGGCGCCGCCGTATCAGCGCCACCGGACGAGGGGGTGTCGCCGCGAGGGCGGCGAGGGTGAATAGGGGGGCGGCCAGGATCCCGGCGAACCAATGGGCGGTGAGGATCATGGGCCTAGGCCCCGCCAAAGCCGGAGACGATCAGGTCGATCGCCTTGGCGGAGAGGGCGACGGCGAGGACGAACAGACTGATCGTCATCACCGGACGCCGGTGGGAGGAGATGAGAGAGCGGGACAGCATGACGGCGCGCCTCAGGCCAGGTGAAGGACGGTGACGATGACATCGACCAGCTTGATGCCGACAAACGGCGCCACGATCCCGCCAAGGCCATAGATCAGCAGGTTGCGGGACAGCAGCTTGGCCGCGCCGATGGCCCGGTACTTGACCCCCTTCAGGGCCAGCGGGATCAGGGCGACGATGATCAGGGCGTTGAAGATCACCGCCGACAGGATGGCGCTGTGCGGGCTGGTCAGCCGCATGACGTTGAGCACGCCGAGCGCTGGCAGGGCGACCACGAACATGGCCGGGATGATGGCGAAATACTTGGCCACGTCATTGGCGATGGAGAAGGTGGTCAGGGCGCCGCGGGTGATCAGCATCTGTTTGCCGACCTCGACGATCTCGATCAGCTTGGTGGGGTCGCTGTCCAGATCGACCATGTTGCCGGCCTCGCGGGCCGCCTGGGTGCCGGTCTGCATGGCCACGCCCACATCGGCCTGAGCCAGGGCCGGCGCATCGTTGGAGCCGTCGCCGCACATGGCCACCAGGCGCCCCTTGGCCTGTTCCTCGCGGATCAGGCGCAGCTTGTCCTCTGGCGTCGCCTCGGCGAGGAAATCGTCGACCCCGGCTTCCGAAGCGATGGTGGCGGCGGTGACCGGGTTGTCGCCGGTGATCATCACCGTGCGCAGGCCCATGCGGCGCAGGTCGGCGAAGCGTTCCTTCACCCCCGGCTTGACGATATCCTTCAGGTGGATGACGCCCATCAGCTTGCCGTTTTCGCTGACGGCCAGGGGCGTGCCGCCGGAACGGGCGATGCGGTCGACCGCGGCGATGACCTCGGGCGGGACATCCTTGGACGCCAGGCCCGACAGCTTATAGACCGCGTCCACCGCGCCCTTGCGCCAGCTCATCTTGGCCGTATCCAGGCCAGAGACGCGGGTGACGGCGCTGAAGGCGATGGCGGTGGAGCCCTCGGGCAGGGTTTCGACCAGGCCGTGCTTTTCACGCGCCAGTTCGAGGATCGAGCGGCCTTCCGGGGTTTCGTCGGCCAGGGAGGCCATCAGGGCGGCCCACAGGGCGGCGGCGTCAGCCACGCCGGGGGCGGCGATGACCTCGGTGGCCATGCGGTTGCCATAGGTGATGGTGCCGGTCTTATCCAGCAGCAGGGTGTCCACGTCGCCGGCCGCCTCGACCGCCCGGCCAGAGGTGGCCAGGACATTGACCTTGAGCAGCCGGTCCATGCCGGCGATGCCCACGGCCGACAGCAGGCCGCCGATGGTGGTGGGGATCAGGCAGACGAACAGGGCGCCCAGCACCAGGGGATCCAGGGTCACGCCGGAATATTTGCCCAGGCCCAACAGGGTCACCACCGCGACCATGAACACCAGGGTCAGGCCGGCCAACAGCACCGCCAGGGCGATCTCGTTGGGAGTCTTGCGTCGATTGGCGCCTTCGACCATGGCGATCATGCGGTCGAGGAAGCTGTCGCCGGCGCCGGCGGTGACGCGGACCTTGATCCAGTCCGAGACCACCGTGGTGCCGCCGGTGACCGCCGAGCGGTCGCCGCCGCTTTCGCGGATGACCGGGGCCGATTCGCCGGTGATGGCCGACTCATTGACCGAGGCCACCCCCTCGATGATCTCGCCGTCGGCCGGCATCACGTCCCCGGCCTCGACCAGCACCACGTCGCCGGGGGTCAGTTTGTGCGAGGGGGTCGGCACGATGGCGCCGGCGGCGGGATCGACGATCAGCTTGGCGTTGGTGGTCACCCGCGCCGCCCGCAGGCTGTCGGCCGCCGCCTTGCCGCGCCCTTCGGCGACGCTTTCGGCGAGATTGGCGAACAGCACCGTGGCCCAGAGCCAGATGGCCATCTGGATGGCGAAGCCGGGCGAGGTGTGATGGATAAAGGCGTCGATGGTCGAGACCGTGGCCAGGGCGGCCACGACCTCGGTGGCGAGGATGACCGGATTGCCGGCCAGCTTGCGCGGATCGAGCTTGACGAACGCATCGAGGGCGGCGCGCCGGATGATGGCGCCTTGCGAGCCCGAGGCGGCGATAGCGGAAGTCATTTAGATCACCGTTCCTTCAAGGATGCGGGGTCAATGGGCCAGCAGGCCAAGCATTTGGAAATGCTCGACAATGGGACCCAGGGCCAGGGCGGGGAAATATTGCAGGCCACCGAGGATGAGGATCACCCCGATCACCAGGCCGATGAACAGCGGGCCATGGGTCGGCAGGGTGCCGGCGGTGGGTTGCAGCTTGGGCTTGATCACCAGGCCGCCGGCCAGGGCCATGACCGGCACGGCATAGGCGAAGCGGCCGAGCCACATGGCGATGGCCAGGGTGACGTTCCAATAGGGGGTGTTGGCGCTGAGGCCGCCAAAGGCCGAGCCGTTGTTCCCGGTGGCCGAGGAATAGGCGTAGAGCACCTCGGTCAGGCCGTGGGGGCCGCTGGTGGACATGGCCTTGATCGCCAGGGGCAGGACCACGGCCACGGCGGCGAAGCCCAGGATGGAGATCCCCAGGATCAGGGCCGCCAGCATGGCCAGCTTTATCTCGCGCGCCTCGATCTTCTTGCCCAGATATTCCGGGGTGCGTCCGACCATCAGTCCGGCCACGAACACGGCCAGCAGGGCCATGACGATCATGCCATAGAGGCCGGAGCCGACGCCGCCGGGCAGCATTTCGCCCAGCTTGATCATGAACAGGGCCATGCCGCCGCCCAGCGGGGTGAAGCTTTCATGCCAGCCATTGATGGCCCCGTCGGAGGCGCCGGTGGTCATGGCGGCGAAGACGGCGGTGGAGGGCGCGCCGAAGCGGACTTCCTTGCCTTCCATATTGGGCGTGCTGGTCACGTGGGCCGCGGCCAGGGCCGGGGTGGGTTGAGATTCAGCCACATAGATGGCTGCGGCGGCGCCGGTGACCATGATGGCCATGGCGATCACCAGGGCGCGGGCTTCCTTGGCCACGCCGGCCACCCGCCCGAAGGCGATGACGCAGGCGAAGCCCAGCATGTTCATGATCACTTCTTCGATCAGGTTGCTGAACGAACTGGGATTTTCGAACGGATGGGCCGAGTTGGCGTTGAAGAAGCCGCCGCCATTGGTGCCGAGCTGCTTGATGGCTTCCTGGCTGGCGATGGGACCCAGCGCGATGGACTGCTTGGCGCCTTCCAGGGTGGTGGCGTCCACGTGGGCGAGAAGGGTCTGCGGCACGCCGAGCGCGGCCAAGGCCAGGCCGATGACGATGGCGCCCGGCAGGAGGATATAGAGCGTGATGCGCACCAGATCGGCCCAGAAATTACCGAGACTTTCGCCGCGATTGGCCGCAAAGGCCCGCGCCAGGGCGGCGGCGATGCAGATGCCGGCGGCGGCCGAGGCGAAGTTCTGCACCGTCAGGCCGGCCATCTGCGAGAAATGGCTGGCGGCGCTCTCGCCCGAATAGGACTGCCAGTTGGTGTTGGTGACGAAGCTGATGGCCGTATTGAACGCCAGGTCCGGCGACATGGGGCCAAAGCCCTGAGGGTTCAGGGGCAGAACATTCTGCAGGCGCAGAATGGCGTAGAGCACGAAGAACGAGGCCGCGCTGAAGGCCAGGAACGAGAAGGTATAGGCCAGCCAGCCCTGTCCCTTGTTCCGATCGACCCCGGCGGCGCCATAAAACACCGCCTCGACCGGCTTGAGCACCGGATCGAGCCAGGTCGGCTGGTCCTGCCAGACCCGCGCCATATAGATGCCGAGCGGCCAACCGAGGCCGACGGCGAGGCCGATCGTCAGAGCGATCTCGGCCCACCCCTGAATGTTCATGGTGGTTCCTGTTTAGAACTGTTCGGGGCGCAGCAGCGCCACCAGCATGTAGATGGCCACCCCGATGGCGGCGGCGGCGTAGATGACGGCGACGACCATGATCAGACGCGCCTCAGCAACAGGGCATAGACGGCGAACAGGGCGAACATGCCCGCGCCGGCGCCGATATAGATGAGATCCATTGGAGCCTCGGGTTTGCGGAACAAGATCAGCTCAGGCTGATCCCGCCCGGGCCGAAAACATTGCTCCAGATCAACTGGACGGAAGACTTGACCCCGGACGCCACGAGGACTTCAGGGGACCAAGCCTTAGGACCGTTATTTACGACGGCGCGCCATCAAGGTTCGACGCCTATGGAGAAGCTGGCCCATAAAGGCTGCATAAAGATCCGGTCAGGAGACCAGAGCCAGGCGGCCCTGGCGGCGGACGCGATGCGCCACGATCAGGCCGCCCGCCGCGCCCAGAACGCCAGGGTTGGGATCGCCAGGGTTGGGCGCACCAGGGTCGAGGGTCGAGGTGATGACCTCCATGCCCCGGACCAGCAGGGCGCCGCGGATCGGCGGGTCGTCGTCCATCTGTTCCAGGCACGCGGCGACGACGCCGCCGTTGCGCAACAGCGGCAGGGTGCGCGCGGCGAGGCCGCCCAGGCTGTCCGCCGGGCCGGTGAGGATCAGCAGGTCGCTGGTTTCGTCCGCCCCGGCGCAGGTGGCCTGGCGGGCGCATTCGACCCGGGCATAGCCGGCGCGGCAGAGCGCCACCATCACCTCCAGGCTGGCCGGCCCGGCGACGCTGATACTGTAGCCCAGCCGGGCGCCGGCGAGGCGAAGAAGGCGGTCTAAGGAGGGGTCGTCGAGCGGCGGATCGGGCGGCGGATCGGATTGTTCTGAAATCGCGGTCTTGGTCACTAACATCGAAACGGTCCTGACAGCGCCCGAACCATTCGGGCGCTGCTTTGTCGCGCCAATCGCCGTAAAGGGGCCATATGGGTCTTGGGCGGCCAGCATAAAGTTTCGGCTACCAGCGCCTGGGCTCTGCGCCGGGCGCGGCGCACAGCGCCGGTTTTATGCCGCGTTGATGCGCGCGGGCCTAAAGACCCATAGCGATGTTTCCCTCCGATACCGTAGCCAGTCGCCCGTTGATTAAGGGGAGATTTGGCCGTGGCCCATATTCCGGTCGGGCTCTTGGTTGTTTTCGGGCCGATGGCGCTGGCGATCGCGATCCTGCTGCTGATCGAGGCGGCCGTCATCCGGCCCTCATCGCCAAAGCGGCGAAGCCATGACGCGTCGGACGCAAACCGGCCGCGAATTCGTCACGAAACCTTGGTTAGACAAAGGCTTGGAAGGGGAGCAAACCCTCGACCAAATCCGGGGGGCCATTAAGTAGACTCAGCCAGGAAGCCACCCCATGACCTGCGCCCTTACCCCACCCCCCTCCGTCACCGTCGGCCCGACCAGCGTCGGCGTATCGTTCCTGACCGAAGACGGCGCCACCGTACAGGTGCGTCTGCCTCGGCCCGGCGGCCTGCGTGAACTGCCCCACGAGGAGATCCTGGCCCGCGCCCGCAGCCTGGCTCAGGCGGCCTTGGCGCATGCGGCGCGCAAGCTCGGCGACTACAGCCAGGACCTGTCGCCGGTGATGGCGACCGACAGCCGGATATAGGGCCGGTCAAGATCTCGCTCCCTGAGTTTGGGCGCCGCTCGCCCGGTTCAAGGCGTGACCATCCGCGGTCCCCGAAGGGTGCTTGTTTGCGGCCCACCGCCGCAGTGACATTTCAAAACCGACAAATTCAGACTCCGTAAAGCTCGACTCCGTCTGTTGGCGCGCATGACGGACCAACAGACACAGGGTTTCGCCTGGGGGCCTGGGCTATTGCTGCTCAGCCTGGTGGCGGCCGCGACCTTGGTTGTCGCCGGACCGCCTGTGGGGAGCAGCGCCGTCGCGGCGGTGTTTCCGCCCTGGTGGTCAGCGGCCCAGGCCGCGTCCGCCGCCGGCGCCGCGGGCCAGATCGTCGCCGGGGGCGGCGTCCCGTTCGTCATCGCTATTCACTCAGATCAACCTGGCCTGGCGGCGCGCGCCCGCGCGCAAGGCGCCTGGCTGGTGCTGGATCGTGACCTTCGCGATCTGTGCGCCCATGGAGACCACGCCTGATGACCCACGGACTCGACAGCCAGCGTCAGCGCGGCGACCGCATCGTCCTGTCGCTGGCCTGGGCGCACGCGCCCCTCTGCCTCGGCCTGGCCTTGCTGCTCGGCAAGAACGGGCTGGTGTTCGGCCTCCTGGCCGCGGGATTCGCCGGCGCCGCGTCCCTCGCCTACGCCATGGGCGGCGACCGCAGACCGGCCCGCATCGCCCTGGGCGTGGCGGTGATGGGCGAGGTTTCGCTGCTGGTGGCGGTCCTGGCCGGCACCGACTGGCAGGTTGACATGCACATGTATTATTTCGCCATGCTGGCCTTGCTGACCGTGTTCTGCGAATGGCGGGTGATCGTGGCGGGGGCGGCGACAGTCGCCGTGCATCACCTGGCCCTGAACTTCCTGTTGCCGGCCCTGATCTATCCTGGCGGGGCCAATTTCGGCCGGGTGGCGTTGCATGCGACCGTGCTGATTCTGGAGTCAGGCGTCCTGATCTGGATAACCCAGAACCTGAACGGCATGTTCGCCGCCATGACCGTCAGCACCGGTGAAGCCGCGGTCTCCCAACGCTCCGCCGAAAGCGCGCTACAGGATGCGGAAAACGCGCATCGCCGCAGCGATGAACTGGCGATGGAACGCGAGCGGGAGGAAGCTCGCGCGAGCGAGGAGCAGCGCATGGTCGTCAGCGCCCTGGCGCGCGGCCTGCGGAGCCTGTCGTCGGGCGACCTCACGTGCCGGGTGACCGAGACCTTCCCCGGCGAATATGTCGCCCTGCGCGACGACTTCAACACCGCCGTCGCCAAGCTCGAAGGCGCGATGACTGAGCTGCTTTCGAATGTGCACGCCATCGACGGCGGCGTGGACGAAATCAGCCGGGCCTCGGACGACCTGTCCCGGCGCACCGAGCATCAGGCCGCCACCCTGGAACAGACCGCGGCGGCGCTGGATGAGATCACCGCGACGGTCAATCGCACCTCGGCGGGCGCCCGGCGCGCCAATGAAGCCCTCTCGCGCGCAGCGTCCAGCGCCGTGGAAACGGGCGCCATCGCCCGCGGTACGGTGTCGGCCATGGCCGCGATCGAGGGGTCGGCCAATCAGATCAGCCAGATCATCGGCGTAATCGACGAGATCGCCTTCCAGACCAATCTTCTGGCCTTGAACGCGGGCGTCGAGGCGGCGCGTGCCGGCGACGCCGGTCGCGGGTTCGCCGTGGTCGCCCAGGAAGTTCGCGCCCTGGCCCAAAGGGCGGCTGACGCGGCTCGGGAGATCAAGGCCCTGATCAGCGCGTCCAGCCAACAGGTCGCCAACGGCGTCGCCCAGGTCGATCAGACCGGCGAAGCCATGGCCCGCATCGTCGCCCAGGTGGATGAGATCCACGGCCTGGTCGGCGAAATCGCCGCCTCGGCTCAGGAACAGGCGACCGGCCTGGTCCAGGTCAATTCAGCCATCAATCAGATGGACCAGGTCACCCAGCAAAATGCGGCCATGGTCGAGGAAGCCACCGCCGCCAGCCACGCCCTGGCCGGCGAAGCGCGCGAACTGGCCAATCTGGCCGCACGCTTCCGCGTCAGCGCCGCGCCCCAATCGGGCCGCGTGGCCCAGGCCGCTCCGGCCCGCAAACCCGTGCGCCAATTGAAGACCGCAGGCGGCCGCGGCGCTTCGGCCGCTCCGGTCGCCGACGGGGGATGGACCGAATTCTAGAGGGGGATGACTCTCGATCGAGCCGCTGTGGCCGCGCCAAAATCCGTCCTGCTGATCACCGTTATTAATCGCCGGTCCACCCCTTCCAGGTGAAATAGGCCGAGGGCTTTTTGGCCCGGCTTTGAGCAAGAGGATAGGCTTTGTCCAGTTGGGCTGCGGCGTTCAGGGCCTCGGTGGAGCAGATTCCCGGCGTGAGCCTGAGCCTGATGCTCTGCGCCGCCGCCTTCTTCGCCCTGGCCATAGCGGTCAAGGGCCTGCAAGGCGCGATCGGCGGCGGTCGCCTGGCGGCGCGGGAGACCCGGATCAACGCCGTGCTCTCGGCGATCGACCAGGTCACGACCGGACCCTTGCTGACGGTGATGGCCGGCGCGGCCGCCCTGGCCCTGCGGCGCTATGGGCTGCAGCTGAACGAACCGGCCCTGTGGGCCATGATCGGCGCCGCGCCGACCGTACTCCTGACCCTCTTCGTGGGCGATTTCATCGGCTATTGGCGTCATCGCCTGCAGCATTCACCCTGGCTCTGGCCGGCCCATGCCGTCCACCACAGCGACACCGCCCTGACCTGGTTCAGCCTGGAGCGAATGCATCCGGTCGATCGGATCGGCTCGATGGGCGACACCATTCTGCTCGGCGCCCTGGGCTTTCCCCTCTGGGCTCTCGGCGTCAATGTCATGGTGCGTCATTTCTACGGCTATTTCATCCATGCGGACGTGCCCTGGACCCTGGGCAAGGTGGGCTGGGTGATCAATTCGCCGGCCATGCACCGCTGGCATCACGCCCGGGACATCGAGGGCTCGGGCAGCAATTTCGCCACGGTGTTTTCGGTGTTCGACCGCGCCTTCGGCACCTATTACCAGCCCGGCCCCTGCGATCAGCCCCTGGGCGTGCGCGAGGACATGGGCCGCGGCGCCCTGGGCCAGTATCTCTATCCGCTGAAGGTGTGGTTCAGGCTGGATCGGCCGCGGACCGGAGGCGGCCCAGGCGCCAGCGCGCCGATCGCTGCGCGGGGCGAAATCCAGTCCGTCTGAACTGAATTCCGCCCCGACTGGGATGGCCTCTGGCGTTACCAGGGCTTGCGGAAGCTGTCTTCGTGCAGCCAGTGGATCTGGTCGGCGACGCCGTCCAGCCGGGCTTCCAACTGAGCGCTTTCATTGTCGGTCAGCTGGTTGCCCTCGTGGCGATCGCGCATGCGGTCCTCGTCGGAGCGGATATCGCTCATTTCGTGACGCACACGGTCATATTCATGACGATCGAGCGAGCCGTCGTCCCGGGCCTTTTCCAGACGGCTGACGAGCCAGTCTTCCCTTTGCTTCAGCGTCCAGTCCCCATGGGGGCTGACCGTGGCGTTGGCGTCGACGGCGGACGCGTCGGCCGGCTGGGCCTGAGACATGGCGGCGGGGGCGGCCACGGCCAGCATGGCCGCGGCGGAGATCAGAGCGAGTTTAAGGGGTTTCATCGGGCTTTCCTTTCGGGGGGTCCATGCCACCCTGACGGCCTCAAGAACGCACGAACACGGCCAAGGATGCGTGCAGGGCGAAGCTCGATCAGCCCTCCCGATCAGGCCGGAACCGCCTCCAGCGCGGGATAGTCCACATAGCCCGCCGGACCCGGCGCATAGAAGGTCTCCATCACCCAGGGGGTCAGGGGCGCGCCGAGCGACAGCCGCTTGGGCAGGTCGGGATTGGAGATGAACAGCTTGCCAAATCCCACGGCGTCGGCCTCGCCGCGGTCCAGCACCGCCTGGGCGCTGGCCGCGTCGAAGCCTTCATTGACGATATAGACCCCGCCGAACGCGGCCTTCAGCTGCGGTCCCAGGCGGTCGTCGCCCAGGTGTTCGCGGGCGAACAGAAAGGCGATGCCGCGCTCGCCCATCGCCTTGGCGACATGGTTGAACGTCGCCGCGAGATCGGAATCGCCCATGTCGTGGGCGTCTCCGCGGGGGGCTATATGCAGGCCCACGCGGCCGGGGCCGAACACCGAAATGGCCGCATCCACCGCCGCCAGCATCAGCCGGGCGCGATTCTCGATCGAGCCGCCATAGGCGTCGGTGCGCTGGTTGGTGCTGTCCTGCAGGAACTGGTCGAGCAGGTAGCCATTGGCGCCGTGCAGCTCGACCCCGTCGAAGCCGGCCCGCTTGGCGTTCTCGGCGCCCTGGCGATAGGCCTCGACCACCTCCTTGATCTCTTCCAGGGTCAGGGGGCGCGGGGTGGGATAGGGCCGCTTGGGCCGCAGCAGGCTGACCTCGCCCTTGGCCGCGACGGCGCTGGGAGCCACGGGGGCCTGGCCGTCCAGAAGCTCGGGGTCGGAGATGCGGCCCACATGCCACAGCTGCATGAAGATCAGGCCGCCGGCGTCGTGCACGGCCTGGGTGGTCAGTTTCCAGCCTTCGACCTGCGCCTCGGACCAGATCCCGGGGGTGTCCACATAGCCGACCCCCATCGGGGCCACCGAGGTCGCCTCGCTGACGATCAAGCCGGCCGAGGCGCGCTGGGCGTAATATTCGGCGACCAGGGCGTCCGGCGTGCGGGATGCGCCCGAACGCGCCCGGGTCAGCGGGGCCATGACGATGCGATTGGGCAGGGTCAGGTCACCGACCTGGATGGGATCGAACAGCGAGGGCATGGGGACGTTCCGTGGACTTGAGGCCGACAGGGCGGTGAGGATGATCGCACTGGGTAGATAGGAGGGCCGCAGCGCCACGCTAGTCGAGATTTTCTAAGGGCGCCGATAGGCTGTAGCCGGCGCCGACACGGGGGCGATCTGGGGTCCACGCCTCGCCCATCCGGCTGTTTCGCCGCAGCAAGGCGATAGCGCTGGAGCCACCGGCGCAAATCCAGTCTGATCCACCCGTTGATTCGACCGATCGGAGCTGTCCTGATGATCCTGGCCCGGCTTGGCCTGGCCGCCGCGGTGTGCACCCTGGCCGCGAGCGCATCCCTTGCCGGCGAGCCCGCGCCCGATCACGACCAGGCCATCAGCCAGATGCGCGCCTGGACCCATCTGCCTGCCCACGCCATCATCGCCGTGACCCCGGAAATGGCCGTGGCCCTGCTGGGGCGCGGCGCGCCGGCCAAGGCGGGCCATGTCGAGGGGGTCGAGCTGCAGGGCGAGGTGCTGGACGACGCCTTCGCGGAAGGCCGGGGTTGGCGCTCCATGCGCCTTAAGCTGGACATCGCCTGTCAGGGCGGCGGCACCTGGGTGCGCAAGATGACCGTCTATCCCCAGCACGACCACGGGGGCGCGGGCCGCGAAGCCATCACCCCGATCGGCTGGGTGCGCCCCAAGCCGGAGGCCTATCTCGGCCAGGTGGTGATCGCAATCTGCGGACCCGCGGACGACCCTGCGCCCTCGACGCGGCCGGCTCCGTCGCTGCGCCCGGCGATCCTGGCCACGGCCCAATCCGAAGTGACGCCGCCGCCTGTAACGCTCAGGCCTGTGACGTCCCCTCCTGAGTCCCCTCCGCCTGCGACCGGAGGAGCAGCGGCGAGCGGCGCCAGCGCTGTGGTGCAGATCGCCGCCGCCCCCAGCGAGGCGGACGCGCGCAAGACCCTTGCCGGCCCCGCCGCCCAGCGAATGGCGACGACTCCTGGCCTGGCGTTCCGGGTGGATCCGGCGATGGTCGCCGGGCGCCAGGTCTATCGCGCCGTGGTGGCGGGCTTTGCCGATCGCGGCGCCGCCAAGAGCTGGTGCCTTGCGCTCCGGCAGGCGGGCGGCGCCTGTTTCGTCCGCTGACCCCCCTTACGCCGCCTTAAGCGGGCGGGGTTCAGATCAAGGGCGGGGGAGCGGCGGCGGCGCCGGACCGCAGCCATTCTGGCAGTCGATATCACCGCCGGAATAGCGATCATAGCTGTAGCCGGCATAGGGAGACTGCGATTGGAACTTGCCGGACCAGGTCAGATAGCCGTAGCGGTCGGTGGCCCAGGGATGCGGCGGCGACGGACGCAGGCCGCCTTCGCCCATACCCCAGCGACGGTGCTCATCCGCCTCGGCATAGCCATAGGCCAAGCCCCGATCCTCATGGCGCCAGTCCTCATGTTGTTCGGTCCACACCCGTTCCACGACCCGCCTATGGACGTGGCCAAGGTGGCGCAGGCTGGCCGGGCGATAGCAGCGACATCCATGGCGCGCAGGGCGAGGCGCTGGGGGACGGACGGTCCGATGGATCGCTGGATGCACCGCCCGGCGGCAATCGCAGGCCTGCGCAGAGCTGGCCGCCACGCCAGCAGCCAGTCCCAAAGCCATGGCCACGGACAGAAGAAGGCGAACAAGCATGGACAGGCGCTCCAGGTTCAATCGAGCTTGATAACCCCTTTGCACATCGGCCCGGACCGGATTCACGCCGCACGGGAGGCGGATCGCCCTAACGGCTAATGTGATAGGTCAGGGCCAGGCTCACGCAATGGCTCACCGCCTGCGCCGGCGGCGACACGCCAGCCGGCATGATCAGGGCCCGGTCGCCCTCGAAGCCGAACAGATCTGGATAGAGATCCCGATAGCTGGCCATCAGGCTGGTCTTGCAGTGGACGAACAGGGCGCAGGCCTTGGGCGCGCCGCGCCAGACCCCCAGGCGGACCGTCCCGCCCGTGCGCGGGCGGACGGGCCGATAGGCTGGCTCCCCCCATTTCAGGCTTTCGTCCAGCGCGCCAATCGCCGGATTGGCCGCGGCGGTCCGCAGGATGATGTCTCGCAGATCCAGCAGAGTGGCGCGCTGGTCGGGCGCGAAAGCGTCGAAAGCGGCGGCGACCGCCCTATCCCCGATCGGCGGGCGCTCAATCAGCAAGGGGGGCGACAGGGTAGGCATGATCGACCGTTGAGTTATCCTTCGTCCAGGCTCTACGGCGGCCTGCGCCACCGTAGAGTATCCGGTCCCCGGCCCTAGATGAAGTCGTGACCGAACAGGCCGTGGTTCAGCCCATGGTGGCTGGGATCGAAGCCGAGGTCGGCGATCTGGGCGTGGCTGAGGGGGTGAGCACCCGTATCCAGCAGGCTGGGGTGGACGATGATGGCGTCCGAGGCCAGGTGGACGGGAACGGTGGCGTGTTCGACGCTGGCCGAGGCGGGCGGATCGCCGAAGATCAGGGCGCCGTCGAAGCCGGAGCTGGCCGATGAGCTGGTGATGCTCATCACCGCGCT
>FSWM01000857.1_pt1 | contig 25911 bp, 26 predicted proteins | sample 1637841 | NCBI WGS metagenome assembly FSWM01 (sample SAMEA3914789, study PRJEB12502) | metagenome | biome: forest; material: soil | place: Canada | collected 2011-07-03 | depth 0.3 m | reverse complement strand
TTCCCCAGTCACGCCGGGCGAGTCGATTGAGGCTGGGGAAAATAGCGCCTAATCCATAAATAGCAAGCAACTTCTATAGCCGCCCACAAGGACCAAACCGCCGCCCCCCAAGGACGCGCTTCCTAGGCCCCCAGCCCCAAGCCCGCAAGACGATTTCGTCCCTACACTGTGGACAAACGCGGCTGTCGGCGCGCGGCAAACCGCCACGCAGCCGTCAAAAGCCTGGGCTTTTCGGCCCCGCGGCGTGGATTGATGGGCGCGCCGGCTTGCGCGGCCTTCCAGCGGGGCCTTAAGGAAGGGAGACAAGGAAGCCTGAATGCTCTCGCAAAAAGCCCGCTACGCGCTGCGCGCGCTCGTCGAACTGGCCCGCACAGGACCGGATGGCCAGTTGACCTCGGGCGAGATCGCCGAACGGGCGGACGCGCCGCGCAAGTTTCTCGAGGCGATCCTGCTGGAAATGGCCCGCCGTTCGATCGTCATCAGCCGCCGCGGCAAGTTCGGCGGCTACGCCCTGGCCCGTCCGGCCGATCAGATTCGCTTCGCCGAGGTGATCCGGGTGATCGACGGCCCGCTGGCCCTGGCTCCCTGCGCCAGCCGCACGGCGTTTCGCAAATGCCACGACTGCCCAAGCCTGGAGACCTGCGCCATCCGCGGCGCCCTGTTAAAGGCGCGCGACGCCACCTCGGACATTCTGGAAGCCTATAGCCTGGCCGACGCCCTGGTTTCGACGACGCCGCTCGATGCGCCGCCCCTGGGCGAAAACTACCCGGCCGAAATATAGGCCTTGAGATTTTCGGCCTCGGCCTCGGTTTCGGCGATCTTGCTCTTGACCAGGTCGCCGATGGAGACGATGCCGGACAGCCGGCCTTCGCGCACCACGGGCAGATGGCGCACCCGCCGGTCGGTCATCCGCTCAAGCAGGGTGTGAACCAGTTCGTCGGGCTGGGCGAACAGCACGTCCTTGGTCATCCATTGCGATATGGGCTGAGTGAGGCCAGCGGCGCCGGTTTCGGCCACCATCCTGACCACATCCCGCTCGGACAATATTCCCACCACCTGATCTTGTTCGCCGACGATCACCATCGCCCCGACGCGCCGCGAATGCAGAAGCGCCGCGGCGGCGCCCATGGTCTCGTTTGGTGAAGCGGTGAAAACAAGGTCGCCCTTGCCCTTCAAAATCTGGGATACCAGCACTGGCTTTCCTCCTAGATCACGGTGATTTTGGATCGAATCGATCCAAAATCACAAGACGTGATCGATTCTAAAGTTTTGAGCGGGTTGCGGGCGGAAAACCGCTTCGCACTTTTCCTCAACCCGCTCGGGGCCTCATTCTTATCGGCTCAGGGTCCTCCAGAACGACAGTGTTGGCAATTCGCTATGCCGTGATCAGCTTTTGCCGAGCAGCCACAGGGCCGGGGCCAACAACAGCAAGCCCGCCGCATAGCCGCCCAGATGCGCCTCCCAGGCTATGGGCGCGCCGCCGGATCCCGGCGACCAGCCGACGAAGATCAGGCCGAAGATCGCATTGACCCCGACCCAGGCCAGGGCCATGGACACCACCGGCCGGCTGCGAAAGGGCGCAAGCCCGGGTCCAGGCCCCATCAGGCGGGACGCCGCCCCCATGCAACCGGCCACGGCGCCGGACGCCCCCGCGGCTATGGTCGCGTCCGACCCATGAAAGGCCGCGAACACCAGGCCGGAAATCAGGCCGCAGACCAGGTAGAATATAAAGAATATGGCCGCGCCCTTGGCGTCGGCGCCCATGCGCCGCGCCACCGGGGTGGCGAAGGCCAGGGCGAAGGCGGCGTTGCCCAGGTCGTGGGCCCAGCCGCCGTGCAGAAACAGCGAGGTGATCAGCACCCCATAGCGGCCCTCGCGCAGAGCCGCGGCGCTGAGGCCGTACTGTTCAAGCAGGGCGTCCCCGCCGGCATTGATCTGCCAGACATAGGCGGCGACGATGGCGCCGGCCAGGACCACGGCCGGCCACGGGGCGTTGAACACGGGTTCACGGCGCTCGTCGGTCAAACAGATCTCCCAAGGGACGCGCCCCGAAACGGCGGACCCGGATCTGGTCCCTTGGCCGTCAGATAGCAAGCCATCCATCCGCGCTTAACCAAATTGCGAGATCTTGCGCGGTAAAGCTCATCAGGGCTGCGAATTTGACGGTCGTCTGGTCCGCATGCGGCGGACTTTGAGTGGGAGAGCCGACACCATGACGCATCATCGTCTCTGGCGCGCCATCCTGGGCGGCGCCGCCTTCGCCGTGGTCGCTCCCCTGTCGGCCACGCCGGTTCTCGCCCAGACCATGAACGCCAATTCCGCCGCGTTCAACGCCGGCTATGGCCGCACCGCCGGGTCCGAGAACAGCCCGGTCAATCCCTCGATGGCCGACGCCAACGGCAATCTGGTGGTGGTCAACGGCCTGCTGCAGGCCGGCGCCAGCGGCAGCGTGTTCGCCAACGCCAGCGGCGCCGCCTCGGCCTTCAGCGGAGTCGGCGGCTCGGCCTCCGCCTCGGCCATCGGCAACAACCTGAACGTGGTCGTCCAGGGCAATAACAATACCGTCGTCGTCAACTCCACCCAGACCAATACCGGGACGGTGACGGCGACCAGCTCGACCAACGGGAATCCCTGATCGTCATGTCCGCACCGTTCCTCAAGGTTTCGCTCTTGGCGCGCGCCAAGATCCCGGCGGTGATCACCGCCTGCGCGGTCACCCTTTCGGCCTGCGTCTCGCCGGTGGCCGGGCCCAACGGCCGCTACGCCGAGCCGATCGGCGACGCGCCGGTGACCAGCAACCCGACCCCCTATTCCATGGCCCTGGTCTGCCTGGGCGAATATGCCCGCGCCAACCGTCGCAACTCGCCGCGCATCGCCGTCGGCCGCATCAGCGACTATACCGGCAAGGAAGAAGCCGACGGCTCGGGCCGCAAACTGACCCAGGGCGCCTCGCTGATGGCCATCTCGGCCCTGGCCAAGTCGGGCGCCAATCTGGTCGAGCGCTATGACACCAGCGTCTCGGAGCTGGAGTTGAAATACGCCAACAACAAGCTGATCACCGACGCGGCCCAGCCGCCTCCCGGCGCGCCCACCGGCCCCAACGACTATCGCAAGATCATGGCCGGCCAGGTGCCGGGCTCCGACTATTACCTGGTGGGCGGCATCACCGAACTGAACTTCAACATCCGCTCCTCGGGCCTCGACGCCCAGGGCGGACGCACCACCACCACCGGTATCAAGGCCCAGGCCAGCGGCCAGCTGTTCGTGATGAATATCGGGCTGGACATGCGGCTGGTGGACACCCGCACCCTTCAGGTGGTGGACGTCATCTCCTACCAGAAACAGATCATCGGCCGTCAGGTCGGGATCGGCGTGTTCGACGTGCTGGGCGGCAATGTCTACAACATCTCCGCCGGCGAGGGCGCTCTTGAGCCCATTCAGCTGGGCGTGCGCTCGGTGATCGAGCGGGCCGTGCTGGAAATGATGTCCAATCTTTACGGCGCCCCGGGTCCCGAGGTCTGCCTGCAGAACGGCGACCCCCTGGGCGCGCGCACCACCGGCGTCACCGGCGGCTACACTCCGGCCTATAACAACCTGGATACCAACAATGCGCAGACCCGCGAAGATCCTGCTCGTTGGGACCATGCTCGTGCTCCCGATGCTGCCCCCCCTGAGCGGAGCCGCTATTAGTCAGAGCACGCTGGACAATGTTCAGGCGCAATCGGGGTCGGTGACCTCGACGGACACCCTGAATGTGGTCACCGTGACCGACAACACCACCGCCACCACCACCTCGACCGGCAACGCCGTATCCGGCGCCGTGGAGACGGGGACCCTGGCCGTGCAATCCAGCCAGACCCTGACCTCGACGGTGAGCGCCACGACCATCGTCGGCGTGACCACCAATGCCGGGGCCCAGACCTCCCTGTCGACGGCGGCGACCGGCAATACCGGTGACACCGGCAGCTATGGCGGCGGCGCCCTCACCGGCACGGTCAATCAGTCGATCAGCGCCGCGGGCTCGACCGTCGGGGCCAGTCAGCTCGACGCCGGCGGCGCCCAGACCGGCGCGGTCGGCGCCAGCGTCCAGGCGATCGGCAACAGCCACGGGGTTACGGTCAGCGACACCAGCGCCGCCATGACCATCAACCAGACCAATAATGGCCTGACCCAGGCCAGCGGCGACGCCATACTGACCTATAGCCCCGGCGCCGCGACCTTCAGCGCCACGGCGGTCGCCAACAATGTCACCGCGGCCGGGACCGGCAATTCCAGCCAGTCCCTGACCCTGAACCAGACCTCGACCGGCCAGACCGTCAGCGAACAGGACGCCCACCTGGGCAATGGCCAGGCGATCACCGGCCAGGCCACCTCGACCGGCAACAATATCTCGGTCACCAACGAGACGGGCGGCCTCAGCGTCACCGAAGTCCAGTCCAATACCGGCTTCATCCAGGCTCAGGGCCAGGTGTCCGGCTTTGAATTCGGCTCCGGCCAGGCGGGCGCCTATGGTGTGGGCAACTCCGCCCTGGTGGGCAATTACGGCCAGACCCTGAACCTGGACAACAGCCAGACCAACAGCACGGGCGGCGCCGTCGTCAACGCCAACTATACGGGCGATAACGGCTATGACGCCTATGCCTCCGCGACCGTGATGGGCAATGCGGTGACCGGCTATGCCTGTTCCGACTGCAACGGCACCATGACCGTCAAGAACAACCAGACCAACAGCGCCGACCTGGCCGCCAGCGCGTCCGTCGACATCACCACCTCGGCCCGCTCGGCCACCGGCGTGGCCACGGCGGTAGGCAACAGCGCAACCTTCTACGTCAGCAAGCCGACCCACTGATTGCGGCGGCGAAACCGGCTTTCCTTATCGGGAACGTTTTTGCGCCTTGCCGTCGCCGCAAGCCACAGCGATGGTCCGCGCCCTGTTCATCCGTAACCTAGGCCCATCCATGCTCCGATCTTCGCGCGCCTGCCTGCTGGCGAGCTGCGCCCTGGCCCTGACCGCCTGCGGCACGTTTCACCGGCACAGCCCCGCGCCCGGATCCAGCGCCGCCCCCCCGGCCCCAGCGGTTCAGCAAGCCGCCCAACACGCCGGCAAGCCGCGCCACGGCCTGTTCCACCGCCGCGGCAAGGTCGCGCCGACCCCCGCCCTGCCCCCGGAACCCGTGGCCGCCAAGGCGCCGCCGGCGGACGCCTGGCCGCAAACCTATGCGGATCTGCCGCCCGACCCGGCCATGCGCTTTGGAACCCTGGCCAACGGTCTGCGCTATGTGGTGATGAAGAACGCCACTCCGGGCGGCCAGTCCTCCCTGCGCCTGCGGATCGACGCCGGCTCGCTGGAGGAGACGGGCCCGCAGCAGGGCCTGGCCCATCTTCTGGAACACATGGCCTTCAACGGCTCGACCCATGTGCCGGCGGGGGAGATGATCAAGATCCTCGAGCGCCACGGCCTGGCCTTCGGCGCCGACACCAACGCCTCCACCTCTTGGGAAGAGACGGTCTACAAGCTGGACCTGCCCAAGTCCGACGACGATACGGTGGGCGCCAGCCTGATGCTGCTGCGCGAAATCGCCGGCGAGCTGACCCTGGACCAGACCGTGATGGACAAGGAAAAGGGCGTCGTGCTGTCCGAGGAGCGGCTGCGCGACACCCCCGGCTATCACGTGTTGAAACAGAGCTTCGCCCAGGTGCTGCAGGGCCAGTTGGCCGCCGATCGCTTCCCCATCGGCAAGGTCGACGCGGTCCAGAGCGCCACCCACGATCTGCTGGCCGACTATTACCATCGCTATTATCGCCCGGAGCGGACGGTGATCGTCGCCGTGGGCGATTTTGATCCCGACGCCATGGAGGCCAGGATCAAGGCCGAGTTCGGCGCTTGGGCCGGTCAGGGCCCCGCCGGTGGGGAGCCCGACCGCGGACGCCCCCTGGAGCGCGGCCCGGAGGCTAAGCTGATCGTCGAGCCCGGCGCTTCGCCGAGCGTCCAATTGAGCTGGATCGCCCTGCCCGACCTGACCCCCGACGGCGCCGCGCGTCGCCGGCGCGAGACCATCGAAAGCCTGGGCCTGGCGGTGCTGAACCGCCGGCTGGACCGCCTGGTCCGCTCGGACAGCCCGCCCTTTGTCGGGGCGGCCGCCTATCGCGGGGAGGAGTTCCACTCGGCCCGGGTGACCACTGTGCGCGCCAACGCCCGGCCCGGCGAGTGGAAGGCGGCTTTGGACGCCGAGATCGCCGAGCAGCGTCGATTGGCGCAGTACGGCGTCTCGGCTCAGGAATTGGCCACCGAAATCGACACCCAACGCGCCAATCTGAAGGCTATGGCCGACGGCGCAGCCACGCGCACCACCCCCTCGATCGCCGATGACGTGGTCGCCACCCTGGCCACGCCCGAGGTGGAGACCAGCCCGGCCGAGGACCTGGCCCTGTTCGAGGCCGCGGTGAAGGGCCTTACGCCCGCCGAGGTCAACACGGCCCTGGCCAGGGCCTTCACCGGTTCGGGACCCTTGCTGCTGGTCTCGACGCCCATCGCCATCGACGGCGGCGACAAGCTCGTCTCTGACACCTTGGCCGCCGACGAGATCGCGCCGGTGACGCCGCCCTCGGCCCAAGCCGATCTCACCTGGCCCTATTTCAACTTCGGCCCCATCGGCCAGGTCGCCGAACAGAAGGACATCACCGATCTGGACACGGTTTTCGTGCGCTTCAAGAACGGTGTCCGCCTGACCGTCAAGCCGACCCGGTTCCGCACCGATCAGATCCTGGTCCAGGCGCGCATCGGCCATGGCCTCGAGGATCTGCCCACCGACCGGCCGACCCCAGCCTGGGCGGCGGGCACCGCTTTTCCCGAGGGCGGCCTGGGCAAGCTCAGCGCCGAGGACATCGACCAGACCCTGCGCTCGCGCATCGTCGGCCGCAGCTTTGGCATCGGCGACAACGCCTATGTGGAGAGCGGCGCCACCCGGCCGGACGACCTGGAAGTCCAGATGCAGCTGATGGCCGCCAATCTCAGCGATCCGGGCTGGCGCCCCGAGGCCTTTGCGCGGATGAAGAACGCCGCCCCCACCCTGCTCGATCAGCTGGCGTCCACACCGGCCGGCGTGCTCAACCGCGACCTGGGAACCCTGCTGCATTCCGGCGACCGACGCTGGGGCCTGCCCGACGCCGCCGCCATCGCCGCCGAAACGCCCGGCGACTTCCGCACGCTGTTGGCTGGCCCCCTGGCCAGCGGCCCGGTCGAGATCGTCATTGTCGGCGACATCACCGTTGACAAGGCCATAGCCGCGACGGCGGAAACCTTTGGCGCCCTGCCCCCGCGCACAGACGCCCCACCCCCGGCGGCGGGGACCATCGCCAGCTTCCCGGCGCCCACAGCCGCGCCGATCGTGCGCACGCACAAGGGCCGCGCCGACCAGGCGATCGGGCTGGTCGCGTGGCCCACCGACGATTTCCTGGGCGACACCCAGCGCGCCCGAACCTTGAGCATATTGGGCGACGTGCTGCAGCTGCGGGTCACCGACCAGCTGCGCCGGGCCGAAGGCGCGACCTATTCGCCGTCGGCCAGCTCATCGGTCTCGGACGTGTTCCCGCACTATGGTTACATGTCGACCCGGGTGGAGATCCCGCCGGCCAAGCTGGACGGCTTCTTCAAGGATGTGACCGCCATCGCCGCCGACCTGCGCGCCCATCCGATCACCGCCGACGAACTGGAACGGGCGAAAAAGCCGGCCGTGGAATCCCTGCTCAAGCGCCGGGAAACCAACGAATACTGGCTCAGCGCCCTGGCCGGCGCGCAGAGCGACCCCCGCAAGCTGGCCGCGATCCGCTCGTCCGAGGCCCAGCTGTCCCGCGTCACCGCCGACGACCTGCAGCACGCCGCCCAGACCTATCTGACCGACGACAAGGCCTGGAAGATGGAGGTCAAGCCGGCGGCGGCGCCTTGAGGGCGGGCTGGTGGGGGTGGCGTCGCTGAAAAGCTAGAGCTTGACGACCTCGCCATCCTCCTTGGTGAACTCATCGGGGTGACGGGCCAAAAGGACCGCCACGACCTCCGACGGCCGGCACAGTTTCACGCCCTTGGGCGTAACCACGATCGGCCGGTTGACCAGGATCGGGTGCGCCAGCATGGCGGCGATGAGGCTGTCGTCGCTGACGCCGGGCTCCAGCAGCCCAAGTTCGGCCGCGGGCGTCCCCTTCACGCGGAGCAGGTCGCGCGGGCTGGCTGGCATGTCCGTCAGGATGGTTTCGAGCAGCGGGCGCGTCCATCCCACCTTCAGATACTCCACGACCTTGGGGACATAGCCCGCGGCCTTGACGATCGCGACAACGTTGCGCGACGTGCCGCAGTCGGGGTTGTGATAGATGGTGATGGGAAAATCGTCATCGCTCACGGGGCTTGCTCCTCTTTCAGCAGCCAATCAAACACAAGCACCGCGACCACCACGCCGCCAAATTGCGCCGCGATGAACAGCGGAGCGGAACTGGGCGCTATGCCGGCGAAGCTGCTGGAAAGGCTCCGCGCCAAGGTGACCGCCGGGTTGGCGAACGATGTGGACGCGGTGAACCAGTAGGCGGCCGTGATGTAGAGGCCGACGGCCGAAGGCGTGAAATCCGGCCGAAAGCGGACGGTCCCCAAGATGGTCGCGAGCAATCCAAAGGTCGCGATGAATTCCGAAAACCCCTGCGCCGGTCCATCGCGCAGCTTGGTGGAGATCTGCGCAAGAGGTTCGGCGAACATCGCGTGCGCCGCATAGACGCCGATCACCGCGCCGGCGACCTGGGCGACGATATAGGCCCCGGTCGCGCGCCAGCCGATTTCCCGCCTTAGCGCAAAGGCGACGGTGACCGCGGGGTTGAAATGCGCGCCCGATATCGGCCCAAAAATCGTGATCAGAACCACCAGGCCGGCGCCGGTCGCCAGTGTGTTGCCCAGCAGCGCCACCGCGACGTTGCCGCCGGCGAGACGCTCGCCCATGATCCCCGATCCGATCACCACCGCCAGCAGCAGCGCAGACCCCAGGCTTTCGGCGGCGAGCCGGCGACCGAAACTGAAATCCAGGCGGGGCGGCTCTAAACTGGCGCCCGACATGCCAGCTCCGCATGATATTGGTTCACGCCGTTTCGCTCTCGCAGCTTGCGGTTTGGTCGGCGCAGCCGGCGGCGCGGCTGGCGATTTCGGCGAGCGGCGCGCAAATCTCGGGGCGGCCGTTGCAACAGTCCTGCAGCAGGAAGCTCAACAGCTCGGCCATCCGGCCAAATTCCGCCGTGTAGATGATGGAGCGCCCCTGTCGGCGCGATTGGATCAACCCGGCGTGGCTGAGCACGGTCAGACTGGCCGACAAGGTGTTCGGCAAGATGCCGAGCCGGCGTCCGACTTCGCCGGCCGCAAGCCCCTCTGGCCCGGCCTGCACGAGCTGGCGGAAAATGCTCAGCCGGCCCTCATGAGCCAGGGCCGATAGGGCAGGCACAGCGCGTGACGTATCCATATTTCGTGAATACAAGAAATATGCGACAATTAAAAGGCGCTTCCGCCCCATCGGCCACAGACCACTGAAACGGAAAAGGGCCCCGGCGTGAAGCCGGGGCCAGTCATACGGGACGTCGTCCGACAGGATCGACACCCTGTTGTCTCAGTTGCAGCCTGAACGGGGGCTGAACAGGCGCCAAAGGCTCGGGGCGCCGGTTGCGGTCGTCGTGTGGGGCTGCCACCTTGGCCCGATGGTCGACCGCCTGTTTTCCGAAAGCCAGCTTGCGGCGCTCTATGACGGCTTTTGCGCCGGGAGAGATGATTTCGACTTCTACCTGCCGCTGGTGATGTCCGCGCAGTCGGCGCTGGATGTCGGTTGCGGCACGGGCGCGCTGCTGCATGCGGCCCGGCGGCCCGGCCATAGGGGGCGGCTGTGAGTTGAGTGGGCGGCAAAAACCCATCATGGTGAGGCATGGTGAGGAGCGAACCCTCAGGTCCGCGCCTCGAGCCTCAGCCGCTGGTGGCGACTGCTACTGGCGCTGGAGGATCGATGATCGCCCCGGTGATGCCGGCGCCGACCAGCGCCTCGACCAGTTCGCCGATGGTCGCGTCCAGCTCGACCGGGTCGCGCGCCCTGAGCACGAGGTTGGAGCCATAGCCGTCCTGGCTGAAAAAGGGATAGCTGCCCAGGGACATGGCGGGATGGGCCTTGGCCACCCGCTCCAGCGGCTCGGCGATGACGCCCTCGCCAAAACCCTCGACCCGGACCGTGCGCGACAGCACCACCGCTCCGCCCCGCAGCCGCCAGCCCACATCCTCCAGCATGCCGCGCATCACCTGGGGCACGCCGGCCATGACGAAGACATTGCCGATCATGAAGCCGGGCGGGCCGCCCACCGGGTTCTTGATCAATTCTCCGCCCTGCGGCACCCGCGCCATGCGGCGGCGCGCGGCGTTCAGCTCGCCCTGCCAGCGGGCGGCCATCATGGCGATGATCTCGGGGTGCTCATGGAGCGGCACGCCAAAGGCCAGGGCCACGCAGTCGGCGGTGATGTCGTCGTGGGTCGGGCCGATGCCGCCGGTGGTCAGGACATAGTCGTAGCGCCCGCGCAGGGCGTTCAGCGCGGTGACGATCTCCGCCTGGATGTCGCCCACCACCCGCGCCTCGGCCAGATCGACGCCATGGGTCCCCAGATATTTGGCGATGGCGTTGAGATTGGTGTCCTGAGTCCGGCCGGACAGGATCTCGTCGCCGATAATCAGGACCGCGGCCGTCACCCGCTCAGATGTCGCATTCACCCGGCCGCTCTCCTATGGTCCCGCTTTCCTCGTCGCCCTTCGAGTTAAGCTCCCGATGCAGTTCCCGCAACCGCTTGCGCACGGTGTCCTGGTCCGGCGCTACAAGCGCTTTCTCGCCGACGTGGTGCTGGACGACGGAGGTGAGATCACCGCCCACTGCCCCAATCCGGGGGCCATGCTGGGGCTGAACCGGCCCGGTTTCGGGGTCTGGCTGTCGCATAGGCCCGATCCCAGGCGCAAGCTGGCCTATACCCTGCAGATGGTGGAGGCCGACGGCGCCCTGGTCGGCGTCAACACCCTCACGCCCAACCGACTGGCCGCCGAGGCCCTGGCCGAAGGCGTGATCGGCGAATTGGCCGGCTATGAACGGGTTCGCGCCGAGGTCCGCTATGGCGAGGCCAGCCGGATCGACTTCCTGCTGCAAGGCGACGGCCGCCCGTCCTGCTGGCTGGAGGTGAAGAATTGTCACCTGTCCCGAACCCCGGGGCTGGCCGAATTTCCCGACTGCGTGGCGGCGCGCTCGTTGAAGCATCTGCGTGAATTGGAGGCCATGGTCGCCGCCGGCGACCGGGCCGTGGTGCTGTTCGTGGTCCAGCGCACGGACTGCGAGGCCTTTTCAGCCTGTTACGATCTCGACCCGGCCTTCGCCCACGGGCTCGACCACGCCGCCGGGGCCGGCGTCGAGGTGCTGGCCTATGCCTGCGCGATGGCCATCGACGATATCAGCATCGCGCGCCCCCTGCCCTGGCTGCGCCGGCCATGACACATCGCCTCGCAGGGGGCGCCGGGCGTTGAAGTTTTGTGCTAGGATTGCGACATAGGACAGACCCCGGTCGCCGCGACCCATGATGTAGAGATGAGCATGACCGATCTTGCAGGCCTGGAGGCCCCCATCGTCCGGCGCACCTCGGCGATCAAGATCCATACGCCCGAGGATTTCGAAGGCATGCGCCGCGCCGGCCGGATAGCGGCCGAGTGCCTCGACATGCTGACCCCCCATGTCAAGCCGGGCGTGGTCACCGACGAGCTCGACCGCCTGGCGCGCGAATTCACCCTGGACCACGGCGCCCTGCCCGCCTGCCTCTATTACCGCGGCTATTCCAAGACGGTGTGCATCTCGCCCGGCCACGTGGTCTGCCACGGCATCCCCAGCGCCCGCACCCTGCGCGACGGCGAGATCGCAAATATCGACGTGACCGTCATCGTCGACGGCTGGCACGGCGACACCAGCCGCATGTACCTGATCGGCGACGTGCCCACCCGCGCCCGGCGCCTGGTGGATATCACCTATGAGGCGCTGGATCGGGGCCTGGCCGCGGCCAAGCCTGGCGCGCGCCTCGGCGACATCGGCTACGCCATCCAGTCCTATGTGGAAAACCAGCGCTGTTCGGTGGTGCGCGACTTCTGCGGCCACGGCCTGGGCCAGGTGTTCCACGACAATCCCAACATCCTGCACTTTGGCCGCAAGGGCGAGGGCGAGGTGCTGAAGCCAGGCATGTTCTTCACCATCGAGCCCATGGTCAACCTGGGCAAGCCGCAGGTGAAGCTTTTGTCCGACGGCTGGACGGCGGTGACCCGGGACAAGTCCCTGTCGGCCCAGGCCGAGCATTCGGTGGGGATCACCGAGGACGGGCTGGAGATCTTCACCCTGTCCCCCGCCGGCCTCTACCGCCCGGCCGCCGCCTGAGCGAAGCCCCGTCCCATGGGTTTGGCCAGGGGGCTGGCCAGGGGATTGGCCACGCCGACCACCGCGAGCGGTTGCGCGCGCGGGCGCTGAAGGGCGGGCTGGAGCCCCTGCCCGACTATGAACTTCTGGAACTCTATCTGTTCCGATCCATCCCCCGCCGGGACGTCAAGCCGCTGGCCAATATGCTGCTGGCCCGTTTCGGCGACCTGAGTGGCGTGCTCGGCGCCGGCATCGCCGAGCTGCGCGGGGTCAGCGGGGTCGGCGAGAGCGTCGCCCTGGACCTGAAGCTGCTGCACGAGGCCGCCCTGCGCCTCGGCCGCGCCCCGGTGAGCAAGCGACCGGTGATAAGTTCCTCCGCCCAGCTGATGGCCTATGTCCGCCTGGCCCTGGCCCATGAACCTCGCGAGCAGTTCCGGGTGCTGTTCCTGGACAAGAAAAACCAGCTGATCGCCGACGAGGTGCTGGGCCACGGCACGGTGGACCAGGCGCCGGTCTATCCGCGCGAGGTCATGCGCCGGGCGCTGGAGCTGTCGGCCTCGGCGGTCATCCTGCTGCACAACCACCCCTCGGGCGACCCGGCCCCGTCCGGCGCCGACGTGCAGATGACCAAACAGGTGGTCGAGGCCGGGCGCGCCCTGAATATCGCCGTGCACGACCATCTGGTGGTCGGCCGCGAGGGCGTGGCGAGTTTGAAAGCCCTGGGGCTGTTCTGAGCTATATCAGCGGCCCTTGGGTTTGACCGTTGGTATGTGTTTTTCCGTCATGGTCGGCGTATGCCGGCCATCCGTTCCGTGAACGAATGGGCGAGACCAAGGACTCTTACGAAAATAACGAACCCCCTGATAATGAGTCCGCTCATCCCCGCGCAGGCGGGGATCCAGATCCATCTACAAAATCCGGTGGGTTTCACCTGGATCCCCGCCTGCGCGGGGATGAGCGCCATGAAAAATTGAAGCCTTTGCCTGTTAGCGGATCCTAACGCCATTGGTATCGGCCGCCGTCAGACTCGCTCGAATCGCTCCGCCATCCACGGCGGCACGCGGGTTGGCCGGCGGCTTTCGGCGTCGATCAGGCACCATTCGGACGTCGCCTGGGCGCAGATCTCGCCATCTGGGCCGTCGATGCGGACATAGCGGATGAAGCGGGCGCCGTGGCGCGGGCCGACCCAGGTGCGCAGGCTGGCGGCCTCTCCGGGCAGGAGCGGGCGGCGATAGTCGATCTCGTGCCGCAGCACCACCCAGCCCCAGGCCGCCCGCTCGCCGGCATCCATGCGCGCGTTCCAGTGGGCGGTGGCCGCCTCCTGCACCCAGCGTACATAGACCACGTTGTTGACGTGGCCGTTGACGTCGAAATCGTCTGCCGCGGGATCGATGGAACAGGCGAAGACCTGCTGGCCCGCGGGCGGGTCGAGCGGCTTCACGGAGGGCGCGTGGCGGCCTATTCGGCCAGCACGCCCTTTTCGATCATGTAGGTCTTGAGCTCGCCCGCCTGGAACATCTGGCGGATGATGTCGGACCCGCCGACGAACTCGCCCTTCACATAGAGCTGGGGAATGGTCGCCCAGTCGCTGTAGGTCTTGATGCCCTGGCGCAGCGGCTCGCTCTGCAGCACGTCGACCCCGGCATATTCCACGCCCAGGTGGTCGAGGATCTGCACCACCACGGCCGAGAAGCCGCAGCGAGGCTGGTCGGGCTCGCCCTTCATGAACACCACGACCGGGTTTTCGGCCACGGTCTTGGCGATGAACTCAGACACCTTGTCGGCGACTTCGGGGGACAGATCGGTCACGGCTGGAACTCCGCCGAAAGAGGAATTGACCCCTCAGCTAGGCGCCCCGGGCGGCCGGGTCAAGCTCTGCGCGTTCGATCCGCGCTGGGCGGCGGGGCAAAACGCGCCATTTCGATCTGGGCGGCCGAACCCGGCGGCAATTCGCGCTCGGTCACCTCGGCCAATTCCGTCAGCCGATCTGGCCGATCGGTGGCGATCTGCACGCTGGCCAAGGCCGGCTCGGTCAGGGCGTAGGCCAGGCAGAGGCGCTCGGCGGTCCAGTTGGGGGTCTTGTCGAGAAAGGCGTAGGTCCCGGCGCCCGCCAGGGGGCTGGCCCCGGACCGGCCCGGCTTGGGCGAGGTCGCGGCCGCCTGGCCGCGCTGAAACCGCTCCGGATGGAAGTCGTAGCCAAAGATGGCCATGTCCTGGTCGATCGCCGCCTTCAGGCGCAGCCGCTCCTTCCACCCCGAAATCAGGCTGAAGGGCGTGCACACGATGTCGAAGGCCCCGGAGCTGATATAGGCGTCCATGGCCTCGTCCTCGCCGGCGACCCCCAGGCGCCGCACGGCGCCCGAAGCGCGGAAATCCTTCAACCGGTCCAGGGCGTAGAGCGACAGTTCGGCGGCCAAGGGGTCGTCAAGAATGACGGCGTCCAGATAGGGAAAGCCAGTCCGCGCCAGCACCGTCTCCACGCCGCGCTGCAACCCCTCGGGCGAGAAGTCGCGGTGCGGCTGACCGTTCAGGGGATGGCTGGCGCCCAGGCGCCAGGAAATGAACACCAGCCGCCGTTCGATGGCGTGGATCGCGCGGGCCAGGCCATCGGCGATCGCCGGATTCTTGCCGGTCACCTCGAAGGTGTTGATGCCGCATTCGAGCGCGGCATAGACCAGTTCTTCCCAATCCTGGACCCGCGATCGCGCCTGACTGTCCTTGAGCACCAGGGACAGGGCCGAAACCACCGTCCCTGTCACGCCGAGGGGGCGATAGCGCACGGCGGCTCAGCCTGGACCGGGCGACGGCGCCGCCGTCTCCAGCGCCAGGGCGTGCAGCACGCCCCCCACCTTGCCGTTGAGCGCGGCATAGACCAGCTGATGCTGGCGCACGCGCGGCAGGCCGGAAAATGCGCTCGAGGTGATCCGCGCCCGATAGTGGTCGCCGTCGCCGGCCAGGTCGTCGATGGCGATCTCGGCGTCGGGGAAGGCGGCGCGAAGCTCAGCTTCCAGGGCGTCGGCGGTCATGGGCATGGCGATTCTGGATCCAACTCGGGGCCTGACAAGACCGAGATTTTAGCACGCCCGATGCTGACGAAATATGGATAACAACTGGTTTCCAATCTCGCGCAGCCCGCCTCTCCAAGGCCCTGAAGATCACGCGGCGCTAAAGAATGAAGTGCCCGCTCAGATACAGGCTGCTGGCGTGGGCGCCGGTGAGGTCGATGATGTCGCCATTGGAGAAGTCGATGCTGGCATAGGTCCCGTGGTCGACGAAGGTCTCGGTGAGGCCGGCCTTGATATAGGCGCTGATGTCGACCCGGTCGTGGGCGGCGTTGTCGCCGAAATCGGTGATGGTCTCCAGCTTGTCGCCCGGCGCGAAGACAAAGGTGTCATTGCCGCCGCCGCCGGTCAGAATGTCGGCGCCCTTACCGGCGGTGATGGTGTTGTCCATCCCATTGCCGACCAGGGTTATGGCGGCGCCGGTCTTGCCGATCAGGTTCTGCACATTGGCCGGCAAGGTGAAGCTGGAATAGGCGTCGACGGTCTCGTTCGGCGTGCCGGCCGCGACCAGGATCACGTCATTGGTGTGGCTGACGGTGAAGACATCCTTGCCCGCCGCGCCGCCCACCAGGGTGTCGCCGCCGCTCATGCTGGTGATGTAGTTGCCGCCGGCGGCGTTGCCGGTTCCCGTCAGGCCCGCTGTCGTCAGCCGCATGGCGTGGACGTTGTCGGGCAGGGCGTAGCTGACGCTGGAGATGATCGTGTCGTTGTTGGCGCCGCTCGCCTCGACTACCTGGTCGCCGACATTATTGACGTAGAAGGTGTCCATCCCCGCGCCGCCCACCAGGGTGTTGGCGCCGCCAAGGCTGGTCAGGCTGTCGCCGAGGCCATTGGCGGTGGCGGTCAGGCCCGACCCGTTCACGGTGAGCATCGTCACATTGGCCGGCGCCGTATAGCTGGCCGTGGAGATCACCTGATCGCCGACCGTACCCGCCGCCACCACGATCACGTCGTTGGAATGGGCGATATTGAAGATGTCATAGCCGCCGGCGCCGCCGATCAGGGTATTGCCGCCGTCGCGGCTGATCAGGTCGTTGTGCCCGGCGGCGGCGCCCGTCGCGGTCAGGCCTGTGCCGGTCAATTCCAGGCTCGCCACATTGGCGGGCATGGCGTAGCTGACCGAGGCGATGACGGTGTTCACGCCGCCGGCCTGAGCGACGACCTTATCGCCGATATTGGTGACGTAGAAGGTGTCGTTCCCCGCTCCGCCGACCAGGGTGTTGGCGCCGCCGGTGCTGGTGAGGGCGTTGTTCAGGCCGTTGCCGGTCGCGGTCAGGCCAGAGCCTTTCAGCGTCAGGTTTTCGACATTGGCCGGCAGGGCGTAGCTGACCGTGGCGATGATGGTGTCCGTGCCCTGGCCGGCCAGTTCGACGACCTTGTCGCCGGCATTGTTCACATAATAGGTGTCGTCGCCGAGGCCCCCGATCAGGGTATTGGCCCCGCCGGTGCTGGTCAGATGATTGCTCATGCCGTTGCCGGTGGCGGTCAGGCCGGAACCGGTGACGGTGATGTTCTGGATATTGGCGGGCAGGGCGTAGCTGACGGTGGCGATCACCGACTCGTTGAGGGCGCCGGTCGCGACCGTGATCGTGTCGGCCGAATTGTTCACGTAATAGGTGTCGCCGCCGGTTCCGCCGGCGATGTTCACCGCGCCGTTGGTCGCCAGGGAATAGGCGTGAATATAGTCGATCTGATAGGAGGCCGGAAACTTGGTCGTCGCGTTCGGCGCGCCAGGCCAGTTGCCGCCCACCGACAGGTTGGCCAGCATGTACATCGGCTTGTTCATGCCCGGCGGCGTCGCCACCGACCCCACCGCCGCGCCGTCGATGAACCAGGTGATGGTCGTGGCCGTCCACAACAGGCCGTAGGTATGGGGCCCCGCCAGCAGGTTGGGCACATAGGTCGGGAAGCTGATATAGGTCGGCGCCCCCGTGGCGTCGTCCCAATGCACGGTCTCATGCACGGTGTTGGGCGCGTCATTGACCGATTCGAACACGTCGATCTCGTCGTCGCCCTTGCCGTCGGCGGGCAATAGCCAGAAGGCGGGCCACATGCCGACGGGGGTCGATGGGAACTGCGCCTTTATTTCGAAATAGCCATAGGTCTGGGAAAAGACCTTCTGGCTCGTGATCAGGCCCGAAGTATAGGCGTAGTTCCACAGCAAGGGCTTATCGGCCACATAGGTCGGGTTGGCGGTGATCGACAGCACGCCATTGCTGATCGAAAACGGATTGATCCCGAGCGGCTTGGTTCCCGATCCCGCGAAGCTGGGATCGACGTCGATATCAAGCTCGCCCGAGGGCGCCAGGGTATGGGCGTTGAGGGACGTCGCCGACGACCAGCCATAGGAGGTCATCCAGACGCCGGTCTTGGTGACCGGATTATACTGGCTGAAGCTGTTGAACTCGTCGTCGAAGGTCATCGCCATGCCGCTGAGGTTCGGCGCCAGTTGGAAATTGGCGGCGGTGAAATTGGCGATGACGGTGTTCTTGAAGTCGATCAGGTCGGTGGAGGACAGTTTCAGCACCACGTCCGACCCGACCTGGGTCATGGCCGCCTGGACTTGAGCGAAGCTGGTGAAGTTGAAGCTCGTCAGGCGAACAATGTCCGTGCTGGTCGCCCCGGCGTGAAACCCTACGATCTCGTCCTGGCCCGAGCCGGGCTGCATGACGAAGATGTCGCCGCCGGCGCTGACCAGCACGTCGTCGCCGCCGCCGCCGATCAGGGTTTCGCCGGCCTTGTCGGCGGTGATGATATTGGCGCTGGCGTTGCCGACGCCCACCACCGGCTCCCAGGTCCCATTGAGGGTCAGGTTCTGGATTCCGGTCGGCAGCACATAGTTGACCGTGGCGGCGATCACCGTGTCGACGCCGCTGGGCCCGGCGATCACAGTGTCCTTGAGCGAGCCGACGACAAAGGTGTCGTCGCCGGCCCCGCCGGTCAGGGTCTCGCCCTTGCCGCTGGCGTAGAGCAGCTCCGCGCCCGCCCCCGCGACGATCGGGGTCGTGCCCGATCCCCAGATCGTCTTGGTCGGCGCGCCGCTGGCCGCCAGCCAGACACCGTCATAGTTATAGTAGCCCGTCGTCGACATGCAGTCGCCCCGTGCGCGCAGAACCGGCAACAACGCCAGATGGAAAATCAGGAACCCCGGGGCATAGTCTCCAAGTCACGGTTAACGATCAAGGCGTTTTTGCATACTGGAGAATATTTTGTCTCCTGCATATTTATACAACAGCGGCGCCGTCGAGTGTGACAGTCCTAAAACATCATTAATTCGAACAAACGAGCTCTACCGTAGACGGATTATACAGAATGCGCCGCCAGGATCAGCCCCCTCAACCCCCGCTATACATGCGACATACTGCCGCCGTCCCAAACCGAGCCTGACCATCGGCACAACAGTGCGATTCAAGAGAACAAGTCCGTAAGAAATATTCAAATACAGACCAAGCTCCATCTCGCTCAAGATGAGCAGGCCCCCGCCCGCGCCAAATATAAGCCCTTCGGTATCGGGGCGCCGCACAGACGCAAGGCCGGGCTCTTTCTTGTCTCAGGCCCCTACAGACCTTCGCCCATCGAAATGGTGGTCCAAATGTGGATACGGGCGCCGACGGCCTTTCCGATTACCGGGCAGAACGATGAAAGAACAGCGGTATTCGAAGATCCTGCGCCTGTGACCTGAACCCGGCCTCAAGCCATAAACGCCGGCATCCAGCCTTCATGGGCCGCCCTCAGTTCGCGCAGGGGGATACCGAACAGGCCCGTCGAGGCGAACACCTCACCCCCGACTCGGCCGACCAGCGCGGCGTTGAGACCGGCTTCGATCGCCGAAGCGATCACCGCCTCGGGCTGGCTGGTGGCGATCAGGTAGCGGCCCTGGTCCTCGCCGAACAGGAACGGATGGGCATGGGCGGCGCTGGTGGCGTCCAAGGTGACGCCGATATCCGAGAGCAAGGCCATTTCCGCCGCCGCCACCACCAGTCCGCCGTCGGACAGGTCGTGCACCGCCGAGACCCGGCGGCTGCGAATCAGGCCGCGGACGAAGTCGCCATTGCGCCGTTCCATCTGCAGATCGACCGGCGGCGGCGCGCCGTCCTCGCGGCCCAGCAGTTCGCGCAGATAGAGGCTGGCGCCCATCTCGCCATGGCTGACGCCGATCAGGATCAGGGTGTCATTGGCGCGGAGGCCGGCGAAATCCATGCGCAGGGCGTAGTCGGGCAACAGGCCCACCGCGCCGACGGTGGGAGTGGGCGGAATGGCTGCGCCATTGGTCTCGTTATAGAGCGAGACATTGCCGCTCACGACCGGGAAGTCGAGCGCCCGGCAGGCCTCGCCCATGCCGTCGATGGCGCGGACGATCTGGCCCATGATCTCGGGCCGCTCCGGATTGCCGAAATTGAGGTTGTCGGTGATGGCGATGGGATCGGCGCCGACGGCGGTCAGGTTGCGCCAAGCCTCGGCCACCGCCTGTTTGCCGCCTTCGAACGGGTCGTTCTGGACATAGCGCGGGGTGCAGTCGGAGGTGACCGCCAGACCCTTGCGGGTCCCATGAACCCGCACCACCCCGGCGTCGGCGCCGGTGGCGCTGTCCTCCAGGGTGTCGGCCATCACGTGGCGGTCATACTGCTCCCACAGCCAGCGCTTGGAGGCCACGTCGGGGCAGGCCATGATCTTCATCACCGCCTCGGTCCAATCGGTCGGGGCGGGGACCTTGGCGGGGTCCAGATGCGGATGCAGCGCCGGCTGCACCCACGGCCGGTCATAGAGCGGCGCGTCATCGGACAGGGGCGCCAGCGGCAGGTCACAGACCACCTCGCCCCTGTGCTTGAGCACGATGCGGCCGGTGTCGGTGGTCCAGCCGATCGTGGCCGCGTCCAGGCCCCATTTTTCGAAGATGCGCTCGCCGTCATGCTCGCGGCCAGGCTTGAGGATGGCCAGCATCCGCTCCTGGCTCTCCGACAGCATCATCTCATAGGCGCTCATGCCCTCCTCGCGCTGGGGCACGGCGTCGAGGTCAAGCTCGATGCCCACCCCCCCCTTGCCCGCCATCTCCACCGAAGACGAGGTGAGGCCGGCGGCGCCCATGTCCTGGATCGCCGCCACCGCGCCGGTGGCCATCAGCTCCAGCGTCGCCTCGATCAGCAGCTTTTCGGCGAAGGGGTCGCCGACCTGGACCGTGGGGCGCTTTTCGTCGGAATCCTCGTCGAACTCGGCCGAGGCCATGGTCGCCCCGTGGATGCCGTCCCGCCCGGTCTTGGAGCCGAAATAGACCACCGGCAGGCCGGCGGAGGGGGCGGCGGAATAGAAGATCTTGTCGGCGTCGGCCAGGCCCACGCACATGGCGTTGACCAGGATATTGCCGTCATAGCCCCTATGGAAATTGGTCTCGCCGGCCACGGTGGGCACGCCCACGCAATTACCATAGCCGCCGATCCCCGACACCACCCCGGCCACCAGACGCTTGGTCTTGGGATGGGCCGGATCGCCGAAACGCAGGGCATTGAGCAGGGCCACGGGCCGCGCGCCCATGGTGAAGACATCGCGCATGATGCCGCCGACCCCGGTGGCCGCGCCCTGATAGGGCTCGATATAGCTCGGGTGGTTGTGGCTCTCCATCTTGAAGATACAGGCCTGACCGTCGCCGATGTCCACGACGCCGGCGTTCTCGCCCGGCCCCTGGATGACCCTCGGCCCCTTGGTGGGCAGCCTGGCCAGATGCTTGCGGCTGGACTTGTAGGAACAGTGCTCCGACCACATGACGCTGAACACGCCGAGTTCGAGCGCGTTGGGTTCGCGGTTCAGCCGGCGCACGATCACGTCGTACTCGTCGGACTTGAGGCCGTATTCGAGAGCGAGCTCGGCCATGGGCTTGACGGGGGCGGAATGGGTCGCGGTCATGGCCGCCTTCTACCCGGACTCGCCGTCACGGGCGAGGGATCTTGGGGAACAATCCGCCGTCTGAGCGGTTGATTCTACGAGGCGGCGACAATCGCCTCGCGTAAATGGAGTCACCCAATGGGTACCGACACCAATAAACCCCAGCATCAGCAAAGTCCCGGCCAGCAGAAGGCCGCTCCCGGCCAGCAGCACCGCCAGGGAGAACGCCAGGACGCCGGCGGCCAAGGCGGCCAACCGCGTCAGCCAGGCCAACAAGGCGACAAACGCTAGGCTGAGCGAACATCGATGATCTGATGAGCGGAGCGGTCGAGAGGCCGCTCCGTTTCGCTTTGGCTCAGGCCGAAGCCAGGGCGCTCTGAAACAGGATCGCCCCGTCGGCGGAGCCCAGCTCGGCCTCGAACGAGCGGTCGGGGTGAGGCATGACGCCCAGCACATTGCCGCGGCCGTTGATGATCCCGGCTATGGCGCGCGCCGAACCATTGGGGTTCTGGCGATAGCGGAACACCACCTGGCCCTCGCCTTCCAGCCGGTCGAGCGTGGCTTCGTCGGCGAAGTAATTGCCCTCGCCATTGCCCACGGTCATGGTCGCTTCGCGCTTGCCGGCATAGCCGGCGGTGAAGCGGGTCTGGCCATTGACGATGTCCAGGTCGACGAACTTGCAGACATATTTCAGCGCCGCGTTGCGTAAGAGCGCGCCGGGCAGGATCTGGGCCTCGCACAGCACCTGAAAGCCGTTGCAGATGCCCACCACCGCCACGCCGCGCTCGGCGGCGGCGGCGATCTCGCGCATCACCGGCGACTGGGCGGCCATGGCGCCGCAGCGCAGATAGTCGCCATAGGAAAAGCCGCCGGGCAGGACGATCAGGTCCAGCCCCTTGGGCAGTTCGGTGTCCTGATGCCAGACCATGTCCACCTGGGCGCCGGTGGAGCGCTCGATGGCCACCTTGCAGTCCCGGTCGCAGTTGGAGCCGGGGAAGACGACGACGGCGGCTTTCATCAGGCGTCGACCTCCAGCCTGTACCCCTCGATCACGGTATTGGCCAAGAGCCGCTCGCACATGGCCTTGACCTCGGCGGCGGCCGCCGCCTGATCGCTGGCGGCGAGATCGAATTCGATGGTCTTGCCGACGCGCACGCCAGAGACGTCGGCGAAGCCCAGGCCGTGCAACGCGCCCTCGATGGCCTTGCCCTGGACGTCGAGGACGCCCGGTTTCAGGAATACTTCGACCTTAGCCTTCACGCGCCCTTGCCTCCTTGGATGACGGTCGGCATCTCGTTCATGATGCCCAGACGCCGCGCCACCTCGGTGTAGCTCTCGATGACATTGCCGAGGTCGCGGCGGAAACGGTCCTTGTCCAACTTCTCGTTGGTGGTGGAATCCCACAGGCGGCAGGAATCCGGACTGATCTCGTCAGCCAGGATGATGCGCGCGAAATCGTTCTCCCACACCCGGCCGAACTCCAGCTTGAAGTCCACCAGGGTGATGCCCACGCCGCTGAACAGGCCGCACAGGAAGTCGTTGACCCTGAGCGTGGTGGCCATGATGTCGTCGATTTCCTGGGGCGAGGCCCAGTTGAAGGCGGTGATATGCTCTTCGGCGACCATGGGATCGCCCAGCTTGTCGTCCTTGAGGCAGAACTCGATGATCGAGCGCGGCAGGGCCTGGCCCTCGGGCAGGCCGAACCGTGTCGACAGGGATCCGGCGGCGATATTGCGGCAGATCACCTCCAGCGGAATGATCTCGACTTCCTTGATCAGCTGCTCGCGCAGGTTCAGCCGCTTGATGAAGTGGTTCTGCACCCCGATCGTGTTCAGCCGCGTCATCACATATTCGCTGATGCGGTTGTTCAGGACGCCCTTGCCCTCCAGGGACGCGGTCTTCTTGCCGTTGAAGGCGGTGGCGTCGTCCTTGAAATATTGGATCAGGGTTCCGGGCTCGGGCCCTTCGTAGAGGATCTTGGCCTTGCCTTCATAGATCTTCTTGCGACGGGTCATGTGTCCAGGGTCCCCCAGGGGGGTCGGCGGTCGGGCGAAATGCAAAGCGCGCGAGCTTGATCGTTCGCGCGCATACCGACTCGGCCTTTGACTATGTAAGGCGTCTGCGAGTTTAAAGGAACCGCCGCCGCGGCGCAAACGGCTGCGATTGTCGGCTTTAGGGGAGCGAATGGACGATAGGACGCGGGAGGAAGGGCAGGATCCGGCGGGGATGGACGCCTGGATGGACCCCATGCGCTCGATCCTGCGGGGCCGCGACAAGACCGTGCTGGTGCTCGGCCGCGACCGCCCCGGCTGGAACGACCTCTATCACCGCCTGCTGACCATGCCCCTGTGGGGCCTGCTGCTGCTGCTGGCGGTGGTCTATCTGATCGCCAATGCGGTTTTCGCCTGCCTCTATCTGCTGCAGCGCGATTCCATCGCCGGGGCGCGTCCAGGGTCTTTCGGCGACGCCTTCTTCTTCAGCGTCCAGACCCTGGGGACGGTGGGCTATGGCCTTATGACCCCTCGCGGCCTCTACGCCAATCTGCTGGTGACGGCCGAAACCTTTTGCAACCTGGTCATCGTCGCCCTCTCCACCGGCCTGATCTTCACCCGGGTGTCGCGCCCCACGGCGAGGGTGATGTTCACCAGGGTCGCGGTGGTCACCGGGTTCGAGGGGACGCCGACCCTGATGTTCCGGGCGGCCAACCAGCGCGGCAACCAGATCCTGGAGGCCGAGGTCACCCTGCACCTGGCCCGGCAGGTGACCACCGCGGAAGGCCATTCCATACGGCAATTTCAAGACCTGGCCGTGGTCCGGTCCCGCTCGCCCCTGTTCGCCCTGAGCTGGCTGGTCATGCACCGCCTGGACGAGACCAGCCCGCTTTTTGGCGCCACGTCCGACACCCTGGCGTCCATGGGCGGCGAAATCATCGCCAACCTCGCCGGGCTCGACGAAACTTTCGCCCAGCGGATTCATGCGCGCCATTCCTATCTGCCGCACGAAATCCTTTGGAGCAAACGGTTCGCGGACATTTTATCCAGCGCGCCGGACGGTCGCAGGGTGGTCGACTACCGCCTGTTTCACGATGTCACGGACGACTAAAGCGCGGGGCGCATTGATCCGCTCCCCGCCCTCGCCTATCAGTCGGAGGCACTACGAGGGGCTTAGTCATGACGACCTTTGATGATCGGGAGCGAGGGCTCGAGGGCAAGTTCGCCCATGAGCAGGAACTTGAGTTCAAGGCCCTGTCCCGGCGCAACCGACTCCTGGGCCTATGGGCGGGCGGACTCATGGGGCTGGAAGACCCCCATCTGGAGAACTATGCGGAGGCCATAATCCGCTATGAGATCGCCCACCCCGGCGAGGACGCGATCCGGCGCAAGGTCGCCCAGGACCTGCTCGGCGCCGGCCTGAAGGTCAATGAGGACCAGGTTCGCGGCAAGATGGACGAGCTCTTGGCCATGGCCCGGGGGCAGATCCAGAGCGAGGGCTAGAGTTAGGGTCCGTTGACAAATAAAGGCTTCAATTTTTCATTGCGCTCATCCCGCGCAGGCCAGGGATCCAGGTGCAACCCACTGACTTCTGTGTATGAATCTGGATCCCCGCCTTCGCGGGGATGAGCGGATTCATTTTCAGTGATTTAGTTGTTTCCGCACGAGTCCTTAGGGCAAGAGCCCTCACCCCACCCCGAACACCCGGTCGAACACCGTGTCCACATGCTTGAAGTGGTAGCCGAGGTCGAACAGGTCGGCCAGTTCGGCGTCGGTCAGGTGCGGCCGCACATCGGGATCGGCCTTGAGCAGGTCGAGAAAAGCGCCTTCGCCGCGCCACACCTTCATGGCGTTGCGCTGGACCGCGGCATAGGAGACCTCGCGGCTGACCCCCTTCTGCGTCAGGGCCAGCAGCACGCGCTGGGAGTGGACCAGCCCGCCCAGACGATCGAGGTTCTTCAGCATGTTTTCCGGATAGATCACCAGCCGCTCGACCACGCTGGCCAGGCGGCGCAGGGCGAAGTCCAGGTGGATGGTGGTGTCCGGGGCGATGCCGCGCTCGACCGATGAATGGCTGATGTCGCGCTCATGCCACAGGGCGACGTTCTCCAGGGCCGGGATCACCGCCGAGCGCACCAGCCGCGCCAGGCCGGTCAAGTTCTCGGTCAGGATCGGATTGCGCTTGTGCGGCATGGCCGAGGAGCCCTTCTGGCCGGGGTCGAAAGGCTCTTCCGCCTCCAGCACCTCGGTGCGCTGCAGGTGGCGAATCTCGGTGGCCAGGCGCTCGATCGACGAGGCGACCACGGCCAGGGCCGCGAAATAGGCGGCGTGGCGATCGCGCGGGATCACCTGGGACGAAACCGGCTCGACCGCCAGGCCCATCTTCTCGGCCACATGCTGTTCGACGCGCGGGTCGACATTGGCGAAGGTGCCCACGGGGCCGGAAATGGCGCAGGTGGCGATCTCGAACCGGGCCATGGCCAGGCGCTCCTTGGCCCGCACGAACTCGGCATAGTGGCCGGCCAGCTTGAGGCCGAAGGTGGTGGG
>FSWM01000396.1_pt1 | contig 26032 bp, 25 predicted proteins | sample 1637841 | NCBI WGS metagenome assembly FSWM01 (sample SAMEA3914789, study PRJEB12502) | metagenome | biome: forest; material: soil | place: Canada | collected 2011-07-03 | depth 0.3 m | reverse complement strand
TGCGGGCTTTCAGGATGAAACTGAGAGGCCTTATCCCCTCATCCTCCCCTTCGCTTCGCGAACGGGCCCCTCCTTCTCCCCATGGGAGAAGGTAGGTTCCACCGCCCCGGCCTAACCTAGCGCCTGGGCCTTCGCCGGGATGAGCGGGTTCTGGTTTGGCTTCAATTCATCACGCCTAAGGGGCGACGCGCACCTTTTTTCCTCCCTTGCGCGCCGCGCGGGGGAGGGGGCTGCGCCGCCGCCTATTTCATCGCGGTCGTATTGACCTTCACATAGGCGATCACATCCGCCCGGTCCTTGGGATCGGGCAGGCCGATAAAGGTCATCTTGGTGCCGGGGATCATGGCCGAGGGCTTGGTGATCCAGGTGTTGATGTGGTCGGCGTCCCAGGTGAAGCCGGCCGCCTTGACCGCGTCGGAATAGTCATAGTTCGCCGCCGTCCCGACCTTACGCCCGAACACGCCCCAGAGATTGGGGCCGGTCATGTTCGGCCCGCCCTGGGTCAGGGTGTGGCAGGCGGCGCACTGGGCGAACTTGTGCTTGCCGTTCTCCAGGTCGGCGGTGCTGTAGGGCGCGGGCAGGGTGGCCTGGATCGCCTTGGCCTGTTCCGGGGTCGGCGCTTCGGCGGCGGCCGGCGCAGGGGCGGAGCCCTGGTCCGGCGCGGTCGATGACTTGCCGCAGGCGCTCAACAGCGCCGCCGCGGCGGTGAGACCCAGAACGACCGGCGATATGCGCATGGAGTGCTCCCTAGGCTTCAATCGGCGCGGAACCTAGCGCAGCCGGGCAAGGTTGCAACGCCTGTTCTAGCGGGCGGTGGGCAGGGTCATGGTGAAGGTCGCGCCGCCCTCGGGGTTGTCGGCGGCCTCCACCTGGCCGTGATGGGCCAGGGCGATCTGGCGGACCATGCTGAGGCCGATGCCGGAGCCGCCGGCCTTGGTGGTGAAGAAGGGCACGAACAGCTTGTCCCGCGACTCGGGCGCCAGGCCCGGTCCATTGTCGCGCACGGCGAGGATGGCCACGTCGCCGCTTCGGCGCGCCGACAGGATGATCCTCGGGTCTGGCGCGCCGCCGACCGCATCCAGGGCGTTGGTCAAAAGGTTGATCAGCGCCTGTTCCAGAAGGTCCGCATCGCCCATCACGGTAAGGTTCTGCGGATCCAGGAGGCTTTGATAGGCCACGCCTCTGGCCTCGAAGGTCGCGCTCATCAGCCGGTCGACGGCGTGGATCAGGCCGGCCAGCAAAATCGGTTCAAGCGCCGGGCGGGGCAGTTCGGCCACCTTGCGATAGCCGTCGACGAAATTCATCAGGCCGGCGCTGCGCCGGGCGATGACCTCCACCGCGGCGGCGACCTCGGCGTCGCGCTCGGCCACGTCGCCGGCCTGGCCCTGCAAGGCCTGGACGCTGGCCGCCAGGGAGACGATCGGGGTCAGGGAATTCATCATCTCGTGAGCCAGGATGCGCACCAGATCCTGCCAGGCCTTCAACTCGATGGCGTCCAGGTCGCGGGCCACGTCCTGCAGCGAAACCAGCCGCTGGCGTTCGCCGCGCGGGGTGGAGAACAGCGACACCTGGGCCAGGACGCTGCGCCCATCCTCCAGGCGCAGGATGGCGCGGGCGCCGGGCGCCAGGGCCAGGAGGGCGGCGCCGGCCTTGGGGCCGATCAGGGCGATGTCGCCCAGATGGCTGACCGGCCCGCCGGCCAGCTTCTGGGCCGCGCGATTGGCCAGGACCACGTCTCCCGCGCCGCGAACCACCAGCAGGGACGCGGTGACGCTGTCGACCAGGGTCTGAAGGTAGTCGATCTGCTGCTGCCGCGTGATGCGTTCGGCCTGCAACCGGGCGCCGGCGGCGCCTATGGCTTCGGCGAGGTTGGGGAACTGGGCGCCCGGCCGGCCCGGCCGGTCCTGGCTGTCGGCGGTCAGGTCCTGCACGAAGCGGCCAAGTTCGCGGTCCGCCGTCAACAGCACGCGAACCAGATCGGCGCCGATCAGCAAGGCGGTCGACCCGAGGACCAGGGCCGTGGCGTACAGGCGCCCATGGACGAGCGCCTCGATCAGCCCGAAACAGAGCAGGCCGATCAGGGCCGCGCGACCGGCCAGGCCCATGGCCAGCCGGCTGGCGCTCCAGAAGGCGGATGGCCGGGCGGCCGGGGCTTCAGAGGCCATGCTTGTCGATCCGGCGATAGAGCGCCGCGCGGGTAAGGCCAAGGGCTGTGGCGGCGCGGCTGATATTGCCGTCATGATGGTCGAGCGCGCGCCGGATCGCCGCGCGTTCCACCTCGTCCAGGTCGAAGGCGGTCTCGGCGGCGCGGGCCTGCCGCGTGAGCACCGCCGCCGCGGCCACCGCGGCGACCAGCTTGTCGTTGCGCCAGGGCTTGAGGACGAAATCGACGCCGCCGCGCTTCAGCGCCTCCACCGCCAGCGAGACCGCGCCATAGGCGGTCATCAGCACCACCGACAGGGTCGGATCGATGGCCCGAACCCGCGCCAATCCATCGAGCCCCTCGCGCCCGCTCTGGTCGCCCAGGGCGAAGTTCATATCCAGCAGCACCACCTCGTAGGGAGTGGCGGCGAGCAGGGTCTCCAGGGACGCGGCGCCGGTGGCGGTCTCGACTCGGCCGGCCTCGCCCTTCAAGGCCAGGCGGGCGGCGTGCAGCACGTCCGGATCGTCGTCGATCACCAGGACGGCGCCGGGCTGGTCCGCAGCGGGCTCGAGCGGCGGTGTCATGCAACCGCCCTAGCAGGCGCGGCCAAGTGTCCGAATTCGGACAGTCGGTGCGTCGCCGAACCGACTCGCCTGGCCTTAATCCCTTGAACCGACACGATTTCGCCCCCCGGCTCGTCTCGCCGCATAGTGGTTGCGGGAGAATGTTTCATGACCATCAGCATGGACCGCAAGGTCCAAAGACCGAAGTGGGGAAATCGGCGCCTGTGGATCGGGCTGGGCGGGGCGGCGATCGCCTGTGTGGTCGGCTATCTGGCCCTGTCCTTTTCCGGCGTGTCGGAGCGCAGCGTGCGGGTGCCGGCCGCGACCGTGACCATCGACCCCGTCGAACGCGGGGTGTTCCATGACTTCACCCCCTTGCGTGGCAAGGTGGTTCCGCACGACGTCATCTATCTCGACGCCCTGGAGGGCGGACAGGTGGCCAAGGTCTTGGCCCATGCCGGCGACACCGTGCGGGCCGGCCAACCTCTGATCACCTTCCGCAATACCCAGCTGGAACTGGACGTGCTTGATCGCGAGGGGCGGCTGGTGGAATCGATCACCCAGTTGCACGCCTATGAAAAGCAGCTCGAAGACACCCGCCTGGCCAATGCCAAGGCCGCCGCCGAAATCGACTTCAACATCGTCCGCCTGACCCGCGCGGCGAGCCGCACCGACGTCCTGGCGGGCAAGGGCTTCGCCCCGCCGCAGATGCGCGACCAGGTGCATGACGAGTTGGACTATGACCAGCGCCTGCGCCCGCTGCAGGCCGTGGGCGACGCCCGCGAGGACGAGCTGCGCCGTCGGCAATTGCCGCAGATCCAGAGCGAGCTGGCCAATCTGAGGGACAGCCTGAAGATCACCCGCGACAAGCTCGACGACCTGGTGGTGCGGGCGCCGGTGGACGGCCGGTTGACCGATCTGGTCCAGAACCTGGGCGAAAACCGCAATCGCGGCGACCGGCTGGGCGAGATCACCCCCAATACCGGCTTCAAGATCGCCGCGACGGTGGACGAATTCTATCTGGGTCGGGTGCGGGTGGGCCAGTCGGCGACGACCAGCCTCGACGGCCATGACCAGAAGCTGCGCGTCGACCGGGTCTATCCCCAGGTCAAGGACGGGGTCTTCGTTGTGGACCTGACCTTTCAGGAACAGGCGCCGGACGGCCTGTTGTCCGGCGAGGCGGTGGATGGAACCTTGCAGCTGGGCGGCGACCAGCCGGCCCTGATCCTGCCCGCCGGCGCCTTCCTGGAGCGGTCAGGCGGCGACTGGGTCATGGTGGTGGCGCCGGGCGGGGGCCATGCCGAGCGGCGGCGGATCAAGATCGGCCGGCGCAACGCCGAACAGGTGGAGATCCTTGGCGGCCTTCGCCCCGGCGAGCGCGTGATCACCTCGGACTACACCGCCTTCGACAAGATCGATCGCGTCAATCTGGCGCCTTAGGAAAAAGGATCAACCCCATGCTTCGGCTCAACAATGTGGCCAAGGTCTATCGCACCACCGATGTGGAGACGGCCGCCCTCAGCGCGGTGTCGATCGAGATCGCCGCGGGGGAATTCGTGGCCATCATGGGCCCATCCGGTTGCGGCAAGTCGACCCTGCTCAACATCCTGGGCCTGCTCGATAGCCCGTCGAGCGGCGAATACTGGTTCTTTGGCGAGGATGTCGCCCGCTATCCGGAAAAGCGGCTGACGGCCCTGCGCCGCGACCGCATCGGCTTCGTCTTCCAAAGCTTCAACCTGATCGACGACCTGAGCGTGGCCGAAAATGTCGAGGTGGCGCTGATCTATCGCGGCGTGCCGGCGAAAGAGCGGCGGCGGCGCGTGGCCGAGGCGCTGGAGCGGGTGGGGGTCGCCCACCGCGCCGGCCATCGCCCGCAACAGCTGTCGGGCGGCCAGCAGCAGCGGGTGGCCGTGGCCCGGGCCCTGGTCTCGGGGCCCCAGCTAATCCTGGCCGACGAGCCCACCGGCAATCTCGACACCGCCAATGGCGACGGAGTGATGACCCTGTTGGAGGGCGCCGCCCAGGCCGGGGCCACGGTGATCATGGTCACCCACTCCCTGGCCCACGCCGCCGCCGCCCAGCGCAGCATCCGGCTGCTGGACGGCCGCGTGGTCAGCGAAACCCTGCTGGCGGCCTGAGGCCGGGCCGCCCATGTTCCGCAACTACCTCATGACCGCCCTGCGCAACCTGGCCCGAAACCGGCTCTATGCCGGGATCACCATCGCAGGACTATCCCTGGGTCTGGGGGCGGCGATCCTGATCGGGCTCTATGTCCGAAGCGAAGTGACCTTCGACCGGTTCATTCCCGGCTATCGGCAGGTCTATCAGCTCACTCAGTCGCTGCCCCCCGTCAACGGCAACCCTGTTCTCAATATCGACACCACGCGGACCGATCTCGCCGCCGCCCTTCGATCGGACTATCCGCAGATAGAGGCCGTGGCGCGGCTGGCGGCCGCCGACGACGAACCGCAGCTTCGCCATGGTCAGGTGGAGGGCTACGAGCCGGCCTTTGTCTGGGCCGATCCCGATATCTTCAAGGTGCTGCCGTTCAAGGCCGTCGCCGGCGATCTGGGCGTCGCCTTGTCGAGTCCCGATGGATTGGTCCTGACCCGGTCGGTCGCGCGCAAATATTTTGGCCGCGACGCCCCCATTGACGAGGTCTTGCTGGTGAGCCCGGCCACGCTCGACACCCATGGGGCGGCTCAAGCCGAAGCCAGTGCGCCGCACCCCATGCGGATCAAAGCTGTGATCGAGGATCTGCCCTCCAACACCAGCCTTAGGGCCGATGTATTCGCCTCGGGTCTGGCGTCCTTCTCCGACCTGACTCGCCTCGAACAACAGACCGCGGCGAGACGCGCGACGGCCATCGGGACCGACAGCTACACCTTGCTGCGCCTGAAGCCTGGGGCTTCCGCGGCGGCGATGGTCCGCGATCTGCCTTCGTTCGCCGAAAGACATATCCCGCCCAATCCGCTCTTCGCTGAAACGCCCGCCCAACTGCGCCATCCGGCCAGGGCCACGCTGCATCTGACCCCGCTCGCCGCAATGCACATGAGCGAGCGCGCCGAGATCAGCATGAAGGATCGGGGCTCGCCCACGACGATCACGGCCATAGCCGCCGTCGCGGTGCTGATCGTGCTGACGGCCAGCATCAATTTCGTCACCCTGATGACGGCCCGGGCGGCCCGGCGGGCGGTGGAGACGGGGGTGCGCAAGGTCGCGGGCGCCACTCGCTGGGATCTGATGGTCCAGTTCCTCGGCGAGGCGCTGATCTATGTGGCCCTGTCCATGCTGCTGGCGATGATGCTGGCCGAACTCCTGGCGCCGGCGCTTAGCGCCTTTCTGGGCCGCGACCTTCGGCTGGACTATCGGCATGACCCGATGCTGTGCGCCGCGATCATCGGCGCGACCCTGGTGCTGGGCGGTTTGGCCGGCTTCTATCCGGCTTTCGTCCTGTCGTCATTCCGGCCAGCGTCCGTGCTCAAGGGCGGACCCGTCAGCGGGGCGGGCGGGGCGGGGCTTCGCCAGGGGCTGGTGGTGCTGCAGTTCGCCATTCTGATCGGGCTCATCGTCACCACAACCGTGATCTATCGCCAGACCCGCTTCGCCCTCACCGAGGCCCTGCGGGTGAACACCGACCAGGTGGTGCAGATCGAAAACGCCTGCAACGGCGCCTTTCCCGAGCGGATCGCCCTGTTGCCTGGCGTCAGAAGCGTCGGCTGCTCCGAGGGGGCGGATCTGTCCACGCCCATCGGCGGCGGCGCGGTGGTCGGTCCCAACGGACGCACGGTCTATTTTCCCGCCTATCCAGTCGGCGCCGGCTTCTTCGAGGTGTTCGGTCTGAAGCCTCTGGCGGGCCGCTTCTTTATCCAGGGCCGGGACAATCAGCCCCATCGCGCCACGGTGATCAACGAAACCGCCATGCGCAGGCTGGGCTTCGCCACGCCTGCCGCCGCGGTCGGTCAGACGGTCAAATGGTTGGTGTCGCCCGCAACTCAGAACGCGCCTGGGCAAATGGGCGCGTCCGAGGTCATCGGCGTGACGCCCGACTTTTCCTTCGGCTCGGTGCGCCGGCCGATCGCGCCGTTTCTGTTTGTCATCCAGCCCGCCAATACCCCGACCCTCAGCCTTCGCCTCACGGGCCGGAATGTTCCGGAAACCTTGCAGGCCATCGACCGGGTCTGGGCCGAGCTCCATGGTCACAACCGCATCCACCGCCAGTTCATGGACCAGCAGCTACAGGCCCAATATGCCGACACCATCCTGCAGGGGCAAATGATCGGCCTGGGCGCGGCCCTGGCGCTGATCATCGCCTGCATGGGTCTGTTCGCCCTGTCGGCCTACACCGCCGAGCGCCGGACCAAGGAGATCGGCATCCGCAAGGCCATGGGCGCCTCCACCGCCCAGATCCTCAACCTTTTGGTCTGGCAATTCACCCAGCCGGTGCTATGGGCCAATCTGATCGCCTGGCCGGTGGGCTGGTGGTTGATGAGCTGGTGGCTGGAAGGCTTCGCTTACCACATCGACTTGAGCCCCTGGATCTTCGCCATGGCCGCCGCTGCCGCCCTGCTGATCGCGTGGGCGACGGTGTCAATGCAGGCGTGGCTGGTCGCCCGCGCCAAGCCCATCGGGGCGCTACGCTATGAATAGAGCCGTTTCCTCAACCACGCCGATTTGAGCATAGGGGATCGCCATGTTCCGCAACTATCTCGCCGCCGCCCTGCGTAATCTGGAGCGCAACGGGTTTTACTCGGCCATCACCATCGCCGGCCTGACGCTGGGCTTCGCCGCGGCGATCCTGATCGCGTTGTTTGTGCGGGACGAGTTCAGCTATGACCGGTTCATCCCGCGATACCAGGACGTGTACCGCGTTTCGGCGACGCTGAAGACGGCGTCGACGGCGCCGATCGAGTCCGACCAGACCGAGATCTGGACCGCGCCGCTGATGAAGCAGCAGTTTCCCCAGATCGAAGAGGCCGCGCGCCTGGTCAAGACCTGGGTGCCGGCGCTGGTGCGGCGCGGCGAGGTCAAGGTCTCCGAGCAGAAGTTCTATTGGGCCGATCCCGACTTCTTCAAGGTCCTGCCGCTGGCGGCGGTGGCGGGCGATCCGGCGACGGCCTTGCGCCAGCCGGACGGCCTGGTGGTCACCCGCGCCATCGCCCGGAAGTATTTTGGCCGGGACGACGCCATCGGCGGCACGCTGCTGGTGGACGGCCACCCCCTGCGGGTCACCGCGGTGATCCAGGACCTGCCCTCCGACACCCACTTGGACGTCGATTTCATCGGCTCCGGCCTGTCGGCCTTTTCAAACACCAGGAACCTGGAGCGGATCAACGGGCCCGGGTCCTTTTCGTTCAACAGCTATGCCTATCTGCGCCTGAAGCCCGGGACTTCGCCCGCGCCGCTGGCCCAGGCCTTGCCGGCCTTCTTCGCCGACAAGCTGCGGCTGCAGGCCGAGGTGGCGCAGAACCTGGGCAAGGCGACCGCGACCCCGCACCTGGTGCCCCTGGCCGATATCCATTTTCGCCGGTCCGACGAGGGCGCGATGAAGCCGCCCGGGGATCTGCAGGTGATCGGGGCCATCGCCCTGGTGGGGGTGATGATCGTGGTCATAGCCAGCATCAATTTCGTCACCCTGATGACCGCGCGGGCTGGCCGGCGGGCGGTCGAGGTGGGGGTGCGCAAGGCGGCGGGGGCGCGGCGGCGGGACCTGATCGCCCAGTTCCTGGGCGAGGCGATGATCTATGTGCTGATCGCCATGGTGCTGGGCGTGGCCTTGGCCGAACTGGCCCTGCCGGGGGTGAACGCCGGGCTGCAGCGGACCATGAGCTTCAACTATCTGAGCGACCCCACGCTCGGCCTCGGCATTGTGGCGGTCTGTCTGGTGGTGGGGGTGCTGGCCGGCGCCTATCCGGCCTTCGTACTGTCGGCCTTCCGCCCGGCGGCCGTGCTCAAGGGCGGTCTGGTCCGCGTGGGCGGGTCGGGACTGGTGCGCGAAGCCCTGGTCATTCTCCAGTTCGCCATCCTGATCGGCCTGGTGGTCATGACCACCACCATCCCCCGCCAGACCCTGTTCGCGCTCAACGAAGGCATGAGGGTCAATAAGGATCAGGTGCTCTTGGCCCTGGCTGATCCCTGCACCGAAAACCTGCGCGATCAGGTGCGGGCCCTGCCGGATGTGAAGGCGGCGGCCTGTTCCTCCCCCTTTCTGCTGGGCTTCGCCACCAGCATGGACCGTATCAGCGCCGGGGTCCGCCGGGCCAATATCGAGCAGGCGCCCCTCGATTTCGGGCTTTTGGAGCTCTATGGCCTCAAGCCGCTGGCCGGGCGCTTCTTCGATGAAAGCCGCCCGCTCGACGCCTATCATGAGGAGGTGAACGCCACCTCCTCCCTGGTGCTCAACGAGACCGCCGTCCGCAAGCTGGGGTTCGCCTCGGCCCAGGACGCCATCGGCAAGACCGTCACCTGGGAGGGGGTTGTCCCCCTCCAGCGCGTGGCGCGGCCGCCACGGCCGGCGGTGATCATCGGCGTGACCCCGGATTTCACCTTCGACAATGTCCGCGGGGCGATCAAACCGACCTTCTATACCATCGGCCCCAAGGTTTCGGTGATGTCCATCGCCCTCAACGTCAAGCTTGACGGGCGGCATACGCCCGAGGTGATGGCGGCGATCAACCGGGTGTGGAAGCGTCTGGGAGACGGGCGGCCGATGTTCCAGGCGTTCGTCGATCAGCTGATGATGTCGCGCTATCTGGACACCATTCTTCAAGGGGCGGTCATCGGCGTCTGCGCCTTGCTGTCCCTGGTCATCGCCTGCCTCGGGCTGTTCGCCCTGTCAGCCTTCACCGCCGAGCAGAGGACCAAGGAGATCGGCATCCGCAAGGCCATGGGCGCCAGCACCGCCGACATCCTGCGCCTGCTGGTCTGGCGTTTCACCCAGCCGGTGCTGTGGGCCAATCTCTTGGCCTGGCCGATCGCCTGGTGGGTGATGGACCAATGGCTGCATGGATTCGCCTACCATGTGGACCTGTCGCCCTGGACCCTGCTGGCGGCCTCTGTCGCCGCCGTGGCCATCGCCTGGGCGACGGTGTCGTTCCAATCCTTCCGGGTGGCGCGCGCCAAGCCGGTGGCGGCCCTGAGATATGAGTAATACCAACGGCCTTTGAGTTTGGCCGCTGGCGTAGATTTTTCCCGTCATGGTCGGCGTATGCCGACCATCCATTCCGTGAACGAGCGGGCGAGACTATAGGGCCGTTGACAAGTAAAGGCTTCGTTCTTCATTGCGCTCATCCCCGCGAAGGCGGGGATCCAGGTGAAACCCACAGGATTTTGTAGATGAATCTGGTTCCCCGCCTTCGCGGGGATGTGCGGACTTATTTTCAGTGATTTAGTTATTTCTGCAAGAGTCCTATGGGCGTGGGACTCATCCTGTAGGCTTGGCGCGGCTTGACCTTCACGGCATGGGTCGCCGGGCGGGGCCCGGCGAAGACGGAGATCAAGGAGCAGACCTCTTAGCCGTCAATCCTCGCCGCTGGGCCGTCCGCGCAGGTTTTTGACGCCGGAGCGGCGGGTCTTGCCGTCCAACCGCTTCAGCTTGGAGGAATAGGTCGGACGCGTGGGCTTGCGGGGCTTGGGCCGATGCAGGGCGCGCTTGATCAGGTCGACCAGCCGTTCGCGGGCGTCCTGCCGGTTCAGCTCCTGCGATCGGTGGCCTTGGGCGAACAGCACCAGGACGCCGTCCTGGGTCAGCCGACTGCCCGCCAGGCCCTCCAGCCGGGCCTTGACGTCTTCGGGCAGGCTGGGGGAGCCACGCACGTCGAAGCGCAGCTCGATCGCCGTGCTGGTCTTGTTGACGTGCTGGCCGCCGGGCCCGCTGGCCCGGGCGGCGCGTTCGGTGATCTCGTCTTCGTCGATGGACAGCGACGGCGTAATCTCGATCATGCGCGTCGCCGGCGGCCTTACGGCGCCAGCCGGACCTGGCGGGTTTCGCCGGTGCGCAGCCCGACCGCCTGCATGACCACCAGCTGGTCATGGCCGTTCTCAGGCCGGCTCAGCTTGACCCGCGCGATCAGGAAATAGCCGCCGGCGCTCAGGTTGGTGAAGTGGAAATGACCGTCCGCCTCGCATTGGGTGGAATCGATCAGGTCGCTGGAGGGGCCGAGCTTGGCCGAGCGGGCCTGGATCAGGCTGATGGGTTCGGAGGCGTGCAGCACCGAGCCGTAGAGGGCCATCATGCGGGCGCGGCTGCGCGGCGTGTCGGCGGTGAGGGCCACCGACTGGCCGGCGCAACTGGCCAGGGCGCCGGTGACCGTGCGAAAGGCGCCCTGGCCGACGATCGATCCAACCTCCACCGGCGGCGGCGGTGGAGGCGGGGGCGCAACGGTAGGGGCGACGGGGCCGAGCGGCGTCAAGCTGGCGCAACCCGCCAGACCTAGCGCCATCAGACCCGCCAGACCGGCCCTGGACATGACAAAACTCCTCAAAATCGCGCGAACCATATCGATGCCGGGCCGCGGCGTCACGCCTGAGGTTTTCGCCCCTGCGCCAGCAGCGCGTCGCGCTCCAGCGGCGTATTGGCGCCGGCCAGGCGTTCGCGGGCCGGCGATGGGCAGGGCAGGCGGCTCAGGCCCATCTGATCGGCGAGGCGGCGCAGGGGCCAGTCGGACTGGGCGTCCGCCGGCGCCGGGCCGGTCGGCAGCATCATCGGCAGGGGAAAGCCCTCATAGGCCGCGCCCGGCGCTGGGGCCGCAACCAGGACCGCCAGATCCCCGGGCGTCAGGGTCGGGGCGTCGACGGCGAGGACCAGGGCGCGGGCGAAGCCCCGCCGCGCCAATTCGGCCAGGCCGGCCAGCACGCCGCCGACCGGCCCGGCGAACCGGCTGGGATCGCAAACGTGAGGCAGGCCGTAATCGCCGCCCGCGGTCAGCACCAGGCCGGCGCCGGCGGCGCGCGCCGTCTCGGCTACCAGATCCACGGCGCGGCGCCCGCGCCATTGCGTCGCGGCCTTGTCCTCGCCCATTCGGCTGGAGCGGCCGCCAACCAGGATGATAGCCCCGAACGGCGGGGGATTTGGGGCGCTGGCGGGGCCGAAATCCGCGGCGGAGGTTTCACGCGCTTCGGTCAATATTGTCGCAGCCCATTGAACTTCGCGCGAGATAGCATAAATCACCGTCTGTGAGGCGTCCCTGACGCTTCTGCCCTTCCTGGGCGTTTCCTCCCTATGACTGGCCGCGCTGCGAAGCGCGGCCTTTTTTTTAGCCCTTGGCGCTGCGGGCTGTGGGGAGGTCGCCGGCTCGGCTGGACTGGGCGAAGGCGTCCAGACGCAGCAGGGCGAACAGGATTTCTGTGAATTGGGCCAGGCACCAGGCCATCAGCTTGGCCAGCGCCGATCTTTGCGTTTCCATTCTGGCACGCTCTCTCATCCAGCTGCGCCCTAAATGGGTCGCCTGAGAGCAACTTGCAAGTTCACGACCAGTTCCCAAAAGCCCAACGGGGCTTGGGATTCAGGCATAGGCTTGGCTCTTCCAGGCCGCGAACCGTTCGGCCGCCTCGTCGGCGCCGATCATAGGTTCGAACACCCGGTCATAGCGCACGAAGCCTCCAAGATCGCCGGGAGCCAAGAGGCCGACCCCGCGTCCGGCGCCGATGGCCGCGCCGCAGGCAGTGGCTTCGCGCGCGCCGTGGCGGCGAATGGCGCGGCCCAGAAGGTCGGCCTGGATCTGCAGGAAGGCGTCATTGCCGGTAAGGCCCCCGTCGACGCCCAGAAACTCAGGCTCCGGCGCGCCCCAGCGGCCATAGACATGCTCGAACACCTCGCGCACGCGAAAGGCCACGCCTTCCATCGCCGCGCGAGCGATGTGGCCGCGATCGACGGCGCCGGAAAGGCCGCCCAGGCCCGCGCGGCGGGTGGGGTCGTCGTGCGGCGCGCCCAGGCCGTGCAGGGCTGGCAGGAACCAGGCGCCGCCGGTATCGGCGACCGAAGCCGCCAGCGCCTCGAAGGCGTCATGCCCGCCCAGACGGGCGACGCCGCGCAACCAGTCGAAGGCCGAACCCGCTGAAAAAACCATGCCTTCCAGGCAGAAGTTGGTCGATCCGTTCACGCTCGATTGGACGAACGGGACCAGGGCCGGGATCTTGTAGAGGAAGTCGGATCCGGTGCCCACATCCAGGGTGGCGGAGGTGCCGTAGGAGACCTTGGCCACGCCGGCGGCCTCGCCGTGGGCGATCAGGGCGGCCTGCTGGTCGGCGATATCGGCGGCGATGGGCACCTCGGCCCCCAGGACCGAGCGCGCGGTGACGCCGATTGCGCCCCAGCTGTCGACGAGCCTGGGGAAGATCGCCTCGTCCAGGCCCTGATGGGCGATCAGGGCGGTCTTCCAGCCGCCGGTGGTCAGGTCGAGATAGCCGGTGGGCCAGGCCTGGCTGCGGTCCGTGGCGTGGACCGCGCCTCCGGTCAGCTTGCTGATGACGAAGGAATCGATATTGCCCCAGGCCAGCCGGGCCGGCGGGGCGGCGGCGACCAGAGCCGGCAGCTTGGCCGCGGCCTGCTGGGCGGCCAGCATGAAGCCCTCGGCGCGCAGCTCCGCCGCCGCATCGGCGCCGCGCACATCGCTCCAGACCACGATAGGCCCCAGCGGATGGCCGGTCTGGTGGTCCCACAGGACGATGCTGGTGCGCTGGGAGGTCACGCCGATGGCGGCCAGGTCTTCGGCGCGCCGACCGCAGGCGGCCAGGGTCCGGCCGATCACCGTCTGAACCGCGCGCCAGACCTTTTGCGCATCCTGCTCGACATAGCCTGGACGGGGCGAGACGGAGCGCACGGGCGAGGCGGCCAGGGCCTGCAGCGCGCCGTCGGCGGCGAAGATCGCGGCCCGGACCGTGGTGGTGCCGATATCCAGGGCGAGCAGCAGCTCAGGCATCGGGACTCAGGGCGTCGGGAGCCTGGGCGTCGGGAATCAGGGCGCCGGGATTCATGATCCCGTTGGGATCGATCGCCCGCTTGACCGTGCGCAGCAATTCCAGGCCCGAGGCGCCAAGCTCGCGTTCCATCTGGCCGAGGCGGACCCGGCCGACGCCGTGATGGTGAGACAGGCTGCCGCCGTGCTTGAAGGTGGCGTCCATGATCCGTCGCCAGCAATCCATATAGACCGCCTCCATCCGCTCCGGCGCGCCGACCTGGACGGCGAAGGTGAAGTAGAGGTTGAGCCCGCTGCGATAGACATGGCTGCTGTGGGCTGACCCGGCGCGAACGCCCTCCACCGCCTTCAGCGAGGCGACGGCCTCGTCATAGACCTCGGCGATCTTATCCCAGTCGGCGGAGACCTCGACCGTGTCGGCGACCATGCCGCGCGACAGGATGGCGTCCCAGCCAGGCACGTGGTTGCGGTGGCCCAGCCAGTGCTCGACGATGTCGGCCGGCGCGGTGGCCATGCTTTGCAGGCTGGCCAGGTCGTTGATGGCCGCCACCTCGGCGTCGACCAGGGCGGCCGGGCCCTCGTGGACAATCAGGATCAGGCATTTCTTGATCCGGGGGTCCAGGCGGGCGCTTTCGCGCTCGTCATATTGGCGCATCACCGGGGGGCGCCAGCCAGTCTGGACGATCTCGCGCTGGAAAGCGAAGCCGGCGCGCATGCTGGGGGCTTCGAAAGCGGTCAGGGCGCGCTTCTGCGCCGCGCGGCGCAGGGAGACGGTGACGCCGGTGATGACGCCGAGGGTTCCCTCCGAGCCCAGCATCAGGTGGCGCAGGTCCGGGCCGGCCGAGGCGCGCGGGCCCTTGCCCAGCAACACCAGCTCGCCATTGGGCAGCACCGCCTCGATGGAATGGACGATGTCCTCGATATTGCCGTAGGCGGTCGAGAACTGGCCCGAGGCGCGGGTGGCGATCCAGCCGCCGACGGTGGAGATGGCCACCGACTGCGGCCAATGGCCGATGGTCAGGCCCTGGGCGGCGACGGCCTCCTCGGCCTCCAGCCCGTTCTTGCCGGCGTCGAAACTGGCCAGCAAATTCACCGGATCGATCAGGCGCACGCGGGTCATGGCGCCCATGTCCAGGAGGATGGCGTCGGCCTGGGCGATCACCCCGCCGACCATGCCGCTGCCGAGGCCAAAGGGGATCACCGGGGCGCGGCGCTGATTGGCCAGGCGCAGGGTCGCCTGCACGTCCTCGACGCTTTGGGGCCGCACGATGCAGGCGGGGCGCGGGGCGGGGGCGCCGATCAGGTCGCGCACGTGGCTGACCATCCAATAGTCGTGCCGGCGCTGCTCCAAGGCCTCGGCCTGGGTGACCACGCGGTCGTCGCCCAGGGCGGTCTTGAGGGCTTGGATCAGATCAGCGGTCACGGCAGGGCCTTTTCAGACGGGGTGGCGAAGGCGGCCATGTTGCGATGGCGGATCGATTGGCAGGCCTCGATCTGGCGCGCGGTGTCGGCCACCGACCAGGCCAGCATCGGGGCCATGGTCGCGGCGGCCGCTTCGAGGGCGCCCAGGCCGCCATCGGGATCGAACCAGGCGCGGGCGCTGCGCCTCACCCAGTAGTCCTCGAGGGTCAGGGCGCCTTCGGACAGCACCGCCTTGCGCGCCTCGGCCTTGACGTCGCCGCCGGCCGCCAGCACGCCGCCGGCCTCCGAACCGTAGAGATCGACCAGTCGGCCGGCGGCCTCGGGCTCGGCGCCCCGGGCGATCAGGCTGGCGGTCAATTTGGGCGGATCCAGGTCGCCGCCGACCAAGGGCTCGTCCGCCGTAGCGCTCTTGCCGGGCTTGCGGCCAAGCGCGTCTTCGATGCTGTCCACCACGCGCTCGGCCATGCGCCGATAGGCGGTCAGCTTGCCGCCGGCGATGGACAGCACCCCGGCGGGGCCGGTCCACAGCTCGTCGCGGCGGGAGATTTCCGAGGGCGACTTGCCTTCCTCGGCCACCAGCGGCCGCACGCCCGACCAGGCTGAGGTGATGTCGGCGGTGGTCAGGGGCGGGCTAGTGAAGCGCGGGGCGGCGGCGTCCAGCAGATAGGTCGCATCTTCGGCGGTGATCGACGGCCAGGTTTCGACCTGGGGATAGAAGGTGTCGGTGGTGCCCAGATAGGTGGCGTCGCCGCGCGGCACGGCGAAGATGCTGCGTCGATCGCCGGCCGGCAGGATCACCGTGCGGCTGATCGGCAGGCGCGTCCACGGCACCACCACATGCACGCCCTTGGTCAGTTTCAGGCGCGGGGCGGCGTCACCGGCCTCCAGCGAACGGACGGCGTCGACCCAGGGGCCGGCGGCGTTGACGATCACCTTGGCGGCCAGGCGGGCGCCGCGCTCGCCGGCACCCGGCAGGGTGTCGCGGATTTCGGCCGCCACGGCGCGCCCGCCATCCAGGACCAGGGCCTCGACGGCGGCGTAGTTGGCGACCACCGCGCCGTGGGCCGCGGCGCTGCGCACATTGGCCAGGGTCAGGCGGGCGTCGTCGGTCAGATATTCGGGATAGACCACGGCGCCGGCCAGGTCGTGGGCGGCGATGGCGGGCTCCTTGGCGGTCAGCTCGGCCTGGGTCCAGACCTCGTGCTTGCGGCTCTTGGGCACGCCGCCGAGCTTTTCAAAGGCCCACAGGCCGGTGCGGATCTTGGTGATGGCGGCGGCGGTCTTGCCCGGGATGACGAACGGGGTCTCGCGGGCCAGGTGCGGGGCGATGGCCTGGACGATCTTGCGCTCGCTGGCCGCCTCGCGAACCAGGGCAAGGTCGCCCTGGGGCAGGTAGCGCAGGCCGCCATGGATCATTTTCGACGAGCGGCTGCTCGTGCCCGAGGCGAAGTCGCGCGCCTCGACCAGGGCCACGCGCAGGCCGCGCATGGCCGCATCCCGCGCCACACCCGCGCCGGTGACGCCGCCGCCGATCACCAGCACGTCGAACACCTCGCCGCCCAGGGCGTCGAACAGGCCGTCGCGGTTCCTCAGGTCCAGCGCGCCGCTCATGACCGTCTCCTTCAGGCGTCCCAGAAGCCATAGGTGCGGTGGTCCAGGCACTGAGCGCAAGCGCCACGGGTCATGGTCAGGAACAGGGCGTCGCCGCGCTCGGTCCGCTCGACGGCGATGGCGGAGAAGACGCCCATGAACACCCCGTGCAGGGCGTAGCGGCGGTAGTCGCGCCAGCAGGCCTCCCAGTCATAGTCCTTCACGCCATAGCCGAGCAGGGTTTCGTGATAGAGCCGCACCAGCTCGGCCTCATGGGCGCGGCGCACCGCCGGCGGCAGGCCGGCGCTGAGGAAATAGGCCACGTCGGTCAGGCCGGGGCCGCAGGCGACGGTCTGCCAGTCCAGCGTGCCCATGGGCTCGGCGCCGCCCTTGATCTCGAACATGATGTTGTCGAGGCGGAAATCGCCGTGCTGCACGGTCAAGGGCCCGGTCGGGCCGGCGGTGAAGCTCGGCATGGCATTGGGCAAGGCGTCGACCAGGGCCATGAATTCCGGCTCCAGCACCCCGTCATAGCGCTCGTGATAGGCGGCGATCACGCCCGGCAGGGCGGCGAGGATCAGGGGAAAGATCCGCGCCGAGGTGGTGAGGAAGTCCAGGTCCAGCAAGGCGGGATCGTCCCAGCGCGGCCCGTGCAGGGCGGCGGCCTGGCGCATGGCCACCTCGGCGTCCTGCAGCGAACAGCCGCTCAGCTGGTCGCCGCCGCGGGCGGGGCCGAGGTCCTCGAACAGCAGGGTGAAGTCGTGGTCGGCCTCGTTCAGTTCGGCGTAGAAGGTGCGCGGCGTGCGGATCGCCACCGTGGCGGCCAGCTGGCGATAAAAGGACACCTCGCGCAGATAGAGGCCCAGATTGGCGCCCGAGGCGCGGCTCTGCGGGTCGGCGGCGGCGAACTTGGCCACCAGGCTTTGCGGCGCGCCCGGCGTGGGGTGGTCATAGGTCAGGGCGTAGCGCACGCTGTCGCCCACCAGGCCGTTGCCGACCGGGCGAGAGGCGATCTGGACCACGCTGGCCTCGCCGATGGCGCCGGCCGCCCTCAGGGCCGAGGTCAGCCAAGCCGGCGTCACGTCCTCTGGTCGCGCGGCGATGGCCGGCTTGCCCATGGTCTCCATCCCTTTCGGCCCGTCTCTTGCGGCCGTGGATCGGCCGACGCGTGGGCTCGTCCTTGCGATGGGCGCTTGGGCCGGGCGGATCAAGGGGTTTCGTTGGGGAAGGCGAGGCGCTTTTTGTCCGCGCCGCGCCTAGCGGGTTCGGCCTTGACCGCGCCCGCGGCGATAGCCGGAGAAGGGGCCTTGAAGGTCAGTTCGGCTTTGGCGGCGTCGCCCCCGGCGCGGCCTGGCGGGCGGCGACCGCGGCGTTGATCGCGTCGCGGCAATCGGGGGTGACCTTGTCCAGGTTCTTGAACAGGCACAGCTTCACCGCCTGGTGGTCATGGGCGGCGACCTCGGTCGCGCACAGGCTCTGGGCCGAAGACATGCAGGCCTGGCGCGCCTTGGGCGCGTTTTCCTGAGCGAGGGCGGGGCCGCCAAGCGAGACGAGCAACAGGGCGGCGGCGTAGGCGGTACGGAACATCTGAATCCTCAACGACAAAATGGCACGCCCCCTGCCAAGATGAGCCAGGCCGGATTTCTTGGCAAGCGGCGGCGGAACGGACCTTTTGATCGGCTCCGCGCCACTCTACGCCCGGCGCGGCGGCAAGCGAGGAGCTTTAGATCGAGCCGGTTGCTCGACAGGGGTGGTCATGGGCCGGCCGATGTGCGTTGTGCGGCCATGGCGCGAGAAACGGTCTACATCCTCCAGGCCTATGTGGCCGGCCGCGGCAAGGCCTTGAAGGCCGAGCCCCAGGTCGGCTGCAAGACGGCCGAAGAAGCCCGGCGCAAGGCCGAGCGGCTGGCCCCGCTGCGCCTGGGCGTGGTGGCTTTCGCCGCCTCCGCCGATGTGGAGATGGGCGACTACGACGATAATCCGGAAATCCTGTTCAAGTCGGGCCAGCTGCCGCCGCCCTGGAACGAGGACTAGGTCCCGGCCAACCGCGCCTCACGCCAGCAGGCGCAGGGCTCCGGTGATCTTGTCGATGCGGGCGGCTTCGTCCGGGCCGATGCCGACGCAGGTGTCGGTCCCAGCCGAGACCACGGTGCGGCCGGCGTCGGTCACCAGCCCCACCGACAGGCCTTCGCCCAGGGCCTGATCGGCCAGGGCCCGCAGGGCCGCAGCCGACTCGCAGGCCAGCACGATCTTGGGCATGCCGCTTTCCAGCCAGGCCCGCTGTAGCGGCGCCGGCGCCCTGAGGAAGGCCAGGACGGCGGCGTGGGCCACCTGGGCGGCCAGCTTGCCGGGCGGCAGGCCCAGGCTCTGATCGACGACGATCACCTGCTTGATGCGGTCGCGCGGCCGGTCGGCGGGGTCGGTCATGGGGAAGGCTTCCTGTTCGCCGCTGGCCGGCCGCCTGAGCCTGACGGTCCTGACAGGTGATCGGCCGGAGCGCAAGTCAACAAGCGTGGCGGTAAATTCCGTGACGATTGAGGTCCATCTGAAAGTAACGCGGAAAAAATTTCAAAGCATAGAAGGATTGATTCTCTGTGACTGCTGGCACAGATGTCCGTGATCCCTCGGGTTATTGAATGATCGAGGGCTGAACTTCTCCGCTGAATGCGCAGGACGCAAGGCCGGACCTCGCCACGGGCGCCGCCGAGGCCGCGCCAGCTCTTTTTGCCTGCTTAACCGACGCATTCATTCCCATGGGGGAGGAACACCATGAGTAATGTCAGTCTCTTCGAGGACTCCGCCGGCCGCCTGGCCGCCCAGGCCGACGCCGTCGGACGCCTGGCTCAGGACAGCGGGGCTTTCGCCGCCGCGGTGGCGGCGTTCGAGTCCCGCGACCCGGACGCCTTTCGGTGGGTGTTGCAGCGCCTGGAGATGCTGCCGCGCTGCGAGCTGATCTGCGAATGGATCCAGATCAAGCTATGCGTGCTGCGCTGTATCGAGGTCTGCGGGCCGCCCATCATCGACCAGCAACTGCCGACCCTGCCGCAATTCGCCCAGGCGGTGGTGCGTCTGGCGTCCAATGAAAAACTGCTGCGCCGCGCGGTCGATGCGGTGTCCTGCGGCGACTCTGAGGCCTTCCATGCGGTCATCACCGAACTGAAGCTGGAGGCCTTCTGCCATTTGCTGTGCCGCTGGGTCTGTTCCAGCCTCTATCGCCGGTTCTGCGAGATCGTCTGCACCGCCCAGGTGGGCGTCGTGCCCGACGCGGTCAGCGAACTGCGCATGGCGGCCAAGGTCATGGCCCGGGTTCTGGACGACGAGAAGGGCTTCGCCGCCATCGTCAAGGCGTCCGAGGCGCTGGACTGCGAACTGACCAAGGCGGCCATCGGCCGGGCCGGTTTCGCCCCTGAGTGCGAGATCATCTGCTGGGTCCTGTGCACCCACCGCTGCGCCGTGGTCTGCCGCGAGCTGTGCCGGCGGCCGCCGCCGGTGCTGACCGGGGTCTACGCCATTGAGGAGGCGCGCAATTTCGCCCTGGCGATCCAGCCCCTGGCTAGCCAGCCGAGAGTGCTGTTCGACCTGGTGACCGCCGCCCAAAGCCGAAACGAGGACCTCTATGGGGATATCGTCGGCCGCTATCGGCTGGGCCCCTATTGCCTGCAGTTGTGCGCCTGGGTGTGTTCGGTCACCTGCTCGGAATTCTGTGTCTGCCTGTGCAGCAACCCGGCGCAAAATCCGCTGTTCACCGAGGTCGGTTATTTCAATATCCAGTCGGATATCGACGCGGGCACCGGCAAGACCAACAAGAGCCTGCCCTATCCCAGCCTGTCCTCCGGCGGCGGCCCCAACTTCGCCTTCCACGGCGCGCTGCAACTGGGCGGCTTCTGCCCGGTGGAGTCGCCGGCCTTCCCCGGCGCGCCGCTGAAATACCGCTTCCTGTTCGACAAGGGCGCGGGGCCCGTGCCGATCACCGACAGCCTGGTCAGCCCGGTCAAGGCCGGGACCCGCTGGACCAGCTGGCCGCAGAATTCAGGCGGCGTCGCCGGTGGGTCTGTCCTTACGCTGCAGGACATCAAGATCGTCCCGGGGCCTGCGCCGGCCGATCCGGTCCCGCCCGCGCCCGGAACGACCTGGGTCGCGCCCGACGCACACTGCATCGCGCCTGACGGGGACGGCTGGGTTGTGCTCGACCCCACGGTCATCGGCGGCAGTTTTACGGTGCTGATGGGCTTTGACACCACCCTGATGCAGGCCGTCCCTGGCGGCCCCGCGCCCGGCGTCGCGGCGGGGACCGCCGTGCCCCCGGGCTCGCAGAAGACAGGGACCGACCTGTCGATCACCTTCGAGGCCACCCGGACCACCACCATGCCGCCCGGGGTCACGCCCGACTACAGCAACGTTCTGGCCAAGATCCGGGTCAACAACTGGACCGAGGTCAACGAACTGGACTTCGCCGAATATGTCACCGGCTGCTGCACGCCGATCGACGCCACCTTGACCGTCCAGTTCACCGCCGATCACGAGGAGATGGACGCCGGAGACTGGTCGCTGAGCATCGACAGTTGCAGCACCTCGGCGCCGGGGGACATCACCCCCCACGTCACCGGCGGGACCGTGATCGTCACCGACCGAGGCGGGTCGGGCGTGATCATCGAGAACACCAGTGGCTGGACCAACTGCTCCTATACCACCACGCTCTACACCCGGCCGGGCCTGACCACCGGTATCGTCGACCAGGGTGTCAGCCCCCATCCCCTGACCTTCGCCATCTGCGACCACTGAGGACGCAATGGCGGACCTGGATGGGATGAGGTTCGTGCTGGCCGCCCTGGCGACCTGGCGGGTGACCCACCTGCTGGCCAACGAGGACGGCCCGGCGGACATCGTCTTTCATCTGCGCCGCCGATTGGGCGAAAGCTGGATCGGCGGCCTGATGGACTGTTTCAACTGCCTGAGTTTCTGGATCGCGGCCCCGGCCGCGATCTTCGTCACCACCCGCCCGGTCCCGGGCCTGGTGACCTGGCTGGCCCTGTCGGGCGCGGCCTGCCTGTTTGAGCGCCTCTGCATGCGTGAGCAACTGGGCGGAGCCCCCGCCCAGGCGCATGATGTTCCACCCAGCGAAGGAGACCCCCATGTGCTGCGGTAGCAGACGATCGGCCTGGCGTCCGGCTTCGGTCGCCGCGCGCACCCCGCCCAGCCCCGCGTCGAAACCGATCATCGTCGCCAAGGCCATCGCCACGGCGAAGGATGGGCCTGGCGCGCCGGCAGCCGAGGGCTTGCGCGCGGCCCGAGGACCGTTCCCGGCGGTGACCTTGCACTATGAGGGGAAGGCGGCGATCCGCCTGCGCGGGCCGGTGACCGGGCGGGCCTATGATTTCTCGCCTGAAACGCCGGACCAGCCCGTGGATGTGCGTGACGCCGCGGTGCTGGGGCGCAACGCCGCGTTTCGGCGCGCGACGTCGTAGCGGACCCGCCTCAAGGCGGCTAATCAGGCCTCATGACCAGCCCTGTGCGACTTTGGACCTGCGCCGCCCATCATTCGATTTTCCGCTGTGGCGGGTGGGCCTGGCTACGCGAGGCGGGCGGAGCGGGTGCGGCCGTGACAGGCGCCGCGGGGGGCGAACGCAACACCAGCGCCCAGCGCATGGCCCTCACCGGCCTCGTCGGGTCGCTGGGCGGCCTGCCGCCGGCGGACGCCCGGCCGATCAGCCTTTATGTGACGGGTCCCGAACTTGCGGGGCTGGAGCGGATCCTGGCGGGCGCAACGCCTGGGGGCGGCGCCGACGCCGATCAGGATCTGGACCTGTGGGCGCGCATCCTCACCGCGGCCAAGGGGCGGCGCTTCACCGTGATCCCGGTGAGCGTCCAGCCAGCCACGCCCATGGCCTTCGCCGCCGCCTGGGCCGAACTGGGCATGGACAAGGCCAAGGCCACCGGCGCCTTCACCGCCGCCATCCCCCGGCCCAACCTGGCCAAGATCCAGGGGCTTTGATGGCGCTCCGTCTCCCCTTCGGGCGAGGCGCTTTGGGGCCAGGTTCTAACCCCCAACGGCCTTTGAGTTTGACCGTTGGCGTGTGTTTTCCCCCGTCATGGTCGGCGTATGCTCATGGCGCTAAGTTTGGACTTTCGGACCCTGTCGGAACCCTTCCCCCTCGATGGGGGAAGGGCAGGGTTGGGGGTGTGTCCGCACGGGTTGGGGCGAAGGCTGTTGGGGCGACGTCGCCCAACGCGTCCAATCTGGAAACCGCTTGCCAACACCCCCAACCCAAACCCTTCCCCCATCGAGGGGGAAGGGCTTTTCGCGCAGGTCTGCCCCGCACCGATGTGTGAATCCGATAGCTCCCCTTCGGGCGAGGTGCTTCTTGGCCGCGCCCTAACCTAGGGCCCATGGGCGGCGGCCGAGGAAAAACCGGATTGATCGCCGGGCGGTTTCGGTCGAGGCTCAAAAGCGGCTGAGTGGCTGGCCGCTTAAGGGATATGCGATGAGCGTCGGCCTTTTGCTGCTGACCAACGCCTCGGGGTCGATCGCCTGCTACCTGATCCTGTGGTTCATGGCCCAGCGGCTGAAGGACGTCACCTTTGTCGCCGCCTACTGGCCCCTGGGCATGGTGCTGCTGGCCTGGAACAGCTTTTTCGAAACCGGGCCGGCGACGCCGCGCAAGCTGCTCCTGGCCGGGCTTTGCGCCCTGTGGGGCCTGAGGCTGGCGGCCTATCTGAACTGGCGTTGGCAGACCCACGGCCCCGACCGCCGCTATCAGGCCCTGTTGAGCGGGGCGCAGGAAAAGCGTGGCTGGAGTTTCGCCGCCGCCTCGCTGACCCTGGTGATAGCCCCCCAGGCGCTGCTGCAGTTCGTCGTCTGCCTGCCGGTGCAACTGGGCATGCTGGCCACAGAGCCCCGGCGCTTTGGACTGTTGGCCACGGTGGGGGCGGAACTGACCGTGCTCGGCCTGATCTTCGAGACCGCCGCCGACTGGCAGCTGGCCCGTTTCAAGGCCGCCCCGGCCAATCGCGGCCGAGTGCTGGACACCGGCCTGTGGCGCTATAGCCGACATCCCAACTATTTCGGTGACGCCTGCGTCTGGTGGGGCCTGTGGATGATCGCCGCCGAAACCCGGCCGGCCCTGTGGTCCCTGGCCGGCCCGATCGTCCTGACCCTGATCCTGACCGGCTGGCGCGGCGCCTCGGCTATCGAGCGCGACCTGCGCCTCAGCCGGCCAGGCTATGACGACTATGCCCGGCGCACGTCACGGTTCTTTCCGCTGCCGCCGAAGCGGATGGCGGCGGGTTAAGGGCTCGATAGGCGAGCCTTGGGTCTCGGCGCAAAAAGAAAGCGCCCCGAAAGCGTTCAGGGCGCTTGAGATTATGGGCTGCTGTCGGGCCGCCCAATCAGCGGCGCGCCATCATATAGGGATTGGCCTGGTGGGCGGCGGCGAAGACCAGGGGGTTGTTGATGGCGGTGATCGCCTCGACCATGGCCGCGTCGCGGCAGATCTTGAACTGGTTCATGGCCACCACGTCGGCGATGGAGACATAGTCGCGCTGGCAGACCTTGGCCGCGGCCTCGGCGATCCGCGTGACCAGGGTGTGGGCGCCGGCCGGGGTTTGCAGGTTCAGATCGGTGAAGTTCACGGCCAGGCTGGGAACCTGCTCGTCGGACTGGGCCAGGGCGGCGGTGCTGGACGCGGCGAGCGCCAGACTGAGAAGGGCGATGCGTAACATTGTGATGGTCCTTTGAAGGTTGAACGGTGCGAACGAAATCGCGTGTCTGCGATGGCGGGGTTCTAGGGGTCGGGCGCCGGTTACCGCTATGACGTGAGTCATAGGTAAAACAGGGCGTGGCTGAGATCAGCGTGGCCTGTTGGCTTTGGCTGTGGAGACTAACGCCGAGGATAGATGGAGCGATGCCGAGGTTTGTTGTGGTTTTGTGTAGGTCTTGAGCTTCGCCATGAGAAGCTTGACTGCGTTTGGTCGGGATGATTTCAGCCTGAACCAAAGCCTGACCAAGGAACACCTCGCCCGAAGGGAGAGGGAGGGGCCCGCGCCGCAAGGCGTGGGAGGGTGAGGGGTTGCGGTTTTTCAAGATGGAACTGAGAGACCTTATCCCCTCATCCTCCCCTTCGCTTCGCGAACGGGCCCCTCCTTCTCCCCACGGGAGAAGGGAGATTCTTTCGCCAGGATGAAAGCCCTCACCCCGCCAGAAAGGCCATCATCGCCGGGAAGGCGGCCCGGTCCTCGACCATGAACGGGTGGCCGCCGTCGAAAAATTGCAGCTGGGCCCGGGGATGCGGGCGGCCATGTTTCCTGGGCCCAGGCCTGGTCGTGCTCGTCGTTGTTTTGCGATCAGCGCCCTTTGAATTCCGCCGGACGTTTTTCCATGAAGGCCAGCATTCCCTCGCGGGCGTCCTCGGTCTTCAGCAGGGGCAATAGCTGCAGGAAGACGTGGTGGACGTGGTCGTTGAAGGTTTCGTTCAGGCCCATGCGCATCATCCGCTTGGACGCCTGCACGGCCAGGGGGGCGTTGGCGGCGATTTCAGCGGCGATCTGGCGGGCGCGGGCCATGACGTCGTCGGCCACTTCCGAGGCCAGGCCCATGGCCACGGAGTCGGCGGCGCTGAGCGTGCGGCCGGTGAAGATCAGCTCGGCGGCCTTCGACCAGCCGATCAGGCGGGGCAAAAACCAGGTGCCGCCGGACTCCGGCACGATGCCGCGCTTGGTGAAGGCCGCGGCCAGCTTGGCCCCCGGGGCCATGATGCGGATGTCGCAGCCGAGGGCGGTGTCCAGGCCATAGCCGGCCGCCGAGCCGTTGAGGGCGCAGATGGTCGGCTTCTCCATGTTGAACAGCACCGTCGGCGGGGTCGCCTTGAGGTCCAGATTGGTGGCGACGGTGGTTCCGCTGGAAATGCCGCCCTCGCGCGGGCTGGTGACCTCGGTCAGGTCAAGGCCGGCGCAGAAGGCGCGCTCGCCGGCGCCGGTGAGGATCACCACCCGGACATTGGGGTCCTTGTCGGCGGTCAGCAGGTGCTGGGTCAGCTGGTCGAGCATGACCCGGCTGATGGTGTTCATCCGCTCGGGCCGGTTGAGGGTCACGGTGGCGACATGGCCGTCGACCGCATAGAGCACCTCGGCCGTGTCCTGGACCGCGTGCGGCGCCGCCTGATCAGCCAGGGTTTGGGCCATGGGATTTCCTCTCGGGGTTTATGATCGTTGTTCAGGTCATCAGGCTAGGCCTGACGTTCGGGCCGTCAATGGGGTCACCGCATTCGCCCACAAGCGCTAAGTTATGCCGGGCGGCCGAACCCACCTTCTCCCATGGGGAGAAGGAGGGGCCCGTTCGCGAAGCGAAGGGGAGGTTGAGGGGATAAGGCCTCTCAGTTTCATCCTGAAAGCCCGCAACCCCT
>FSWM01000564.1_pt1 | contig 26108 bp, 19 predicted proteins | sample 1637841 | NCBI WGS metagenome assembly FSWM01 (sample SAMEA3914789, study PRJEB12502) | metagenome | biome: forest; material: soil | place: Canada | collected 2011-07-03 | depth 0.3 m | reverse complement strand
TGCCGCCCACTCAACAGCGTCATGGTGAGGGCTCGCGTCAGCGAGCGTCTCGAACCACGCAAACCAAGCCATGCGACCTATTTCCAAACGGGCTCTAAGGGCGGCGAAGGCTCTATTGGCCTCGGCGGAGCAACAGGCGATACGAAACCCCATGTCAGACAACCTCTATGACCTGCTCGCCTCGCGCTTCCCGGCGGATCGCGCCAAGCCCTGTTTCATCCTCGAGGGCGGGGGCGAGGTCAGTTATGGCGCGCTTGAGGCCGGGGCCGGGCGGCTGGCCAGCCTGCTGGTCGCGCGCGGCGTCGCGCCCGGCGACCGGGTGGCGGTCCAGAGCGAGAAAAGCCCCGAGGCGGTGATGCTGTACCTGGCCGTGCTGATGGCCGGGGCGGTGTTCCTGCCGCTGAACACGGCCTATACCCCCGCCGAGATCGGCTATTTCCTGGAGGACGCCGAGCCGCGCCTGTTCGTGCAGGACGCCGTGGCCCTGGCCGCCGAGGCCGCGGACCAGGCGCCCCTGGCCCGGGCGGTCCCGCGCGCAGCCGCCGACCTGGCCGCGATCATCTATACCAGCGGCACCACCGGGCGCTCCAAGGGGGCCATGCTCAGTCACGGCGCCCTGGCCGACAACGCCCTGACCCTGCACCGGATCTGGGGGTTTTCGCCGGACGACGTGCTGCTGCACGCCCTGCCGATATTTCACGTCCACGGCCTGTTCGTGGCCCTGCACTGTGCGTTCTTGAGTGGCTCCGCCATGGTCTGGCTGCCCAAATTCGCCGAGGAGGCGGTGTTGTGGGGCCTGATGCGGGCGACGGTGATGATGGGGGTGCCGACCTTCTACGTGCGCCTGCTGGCCCATCCGGGATTTACGGCGCAGCGGGCCGCCGGGGTGCGGCTGTTCATCTCCGGTTCGGCGCCCTTGCTGGAATCGACCTTCGCCGAGTTTGAACAGCGCGCCGGCCAGCGGATCCTGGAGCGCTATGGCATGAGCGAGGCGGTGATCATCACCTCAAACCCGCTGGACGGCGAACGCGTGGCCGGCAGCGTCGGCTATCCCCTGCCCGGGGTGGCGCTGCGCATCGCAAGCGGGGAGACCGGGGTGATCCAGATCAAGGGACCGAGCGTCTTTTCGGGCTATTGGCGCAATCCGCAAAAGACCGCCGAGGAGTTCACCCCGGACGGCTATTTCATCACCGGCGATGTGGGCCGCCAGGACGCCGATGGGCGGGTGTGGATCAGCGGCCGGGCCAAGGACCTGATCATCTGCGGCGGCTACAATGTCTATCCCAAGGAGGTCGAACTGGTGCTGGACGCGCTGGATGGGGTGGTGGAAAGCGCCGTGATCGGCCTGCCGCATCCCGACTTCGGCGAGGCGGTGGTCGCGGTGGTGATGGGCGCCGGCGACGAGGCCGCCCTGATCGCCCTGGCGCGCGAAAAGCTGGCCGGCTTCAAGGCGCCCAAACGCGTGTTCTTCGTGGCCGACCTGCCGCGCAACGCCATGGGCAAGGTGCAGAAAAACCTGCTGCGGGAGCAGTTCAAGGCGACGTTCGGCTAAAGCCCCACTTCCGACCTGTCCGCCTCGTTCAGCAGGGGCTCTTCCGCCAAAAAGCGCCGCAGGTTCTCCAGGAACTGGGCGTCGCCGCGGTCCATGAGGCCCAGGCCGCCATTGGAGGTGTGGGCGGTGACGCGGACCTTGGGGTGGGTCCAGAACCAGGACTCGGCGGGCAGGGGCTCGGTCTGGAACACGTCGAGCACCGCATGGGCCGGCTGGTCGCGGTCCAGGCCCGCCTTGAGCGCGTCTTCGTCGACCAATTGGCCGCGGCCGATATTGATCAGGATCGAACCGGGCTTGAGGGCCTGGAAAAACGCCGCGTCGGCCATGCCGCGGGTCTCGTCGGTCAGGGGGCAGGCCAGGACCACCACGTCGGCGTCCGGCAGCAGCCGGGGCAGGTCGGCCTGTTGCGCGACAAGGTCGGCCAGGGGATCGGCGGCGGTCGAGCGACGGACCACGGTCAGGTGGGCGCCGAAGGGCTTGAGGCGCTTGGCGATCTCGTGGCCGATGGCTCCAAAGCCGATCAGCAGCCAGCGGCTCTGGCCGATCTCGCGGAAGCTGAGCCGGCGCCAGGCCTTCTGCGCCTGGGCTTCGCGAGCCTCGTCTATGGGATGCAGTAGGCTGAAGGCGTGGGCGATGACATATTCGGCGATGGGGATGGCCTGGGCGCTGCTCTTGCTGATCCGCACCCCCTTGGCCATCACCGCCTTGAAGGCCGCATTGTCCAGGCCAGCGCTGAACACCTGGGTCCAGCGGCCGCGCGAACCCTGCAAGACCTTGGCGAACAGGCCCGGCAGCATGCCGGTGGGATAGGCGTCGAGGCTGACCCAGAAGATCTCCGGATCGACCTCGGCCGCGTCCAGGATCGCCCCGGCCCGCCTGTAGACGCCCTCGCGGTCGACGGTGACCACATCCAGGTCCGGGGCGACGGCTTTCAACGGATCGGCCACGCGGCCCAGGGCGGCTTCGGTCATCAGAGCCTGCATCGTCTCTCCTCAAGATGGTCGTTCGGGCGGGCCGTCAGGCGGCCGGCGCCTCGGGCCTGGGATATAGGATGATCTGGGTGCAGCGGAACGCCGCCATCAACTTTCCGGTGGCTTCGTCGGTCATTTTCGCATCCCAGACCTGGGTTGTGCGGCCGCCATGCAGCAGTTCGGCGACGCAGAGGCAGGCCCCGTCGCGGACAGTGCCCATGAAGTTGCACTTGACCTCGGCGGTGGTGAACCCCGACGCGCCCTCTGGCCACACTGTAGAGACCCCGTAGGCGCACAGGATATCGGCTATGCTGAGCACCGCCCCGGCCAGGAGATAGCCTGTATGGGCCACCAAGTCGGGCCTCACCTCCAGGCGACCGGCCACCCGCCCCTCGGCGACCTCGGTGATCACCAGGCCCAAGTGGCCGGGCAGCTTGCCCAGATTCGCCCGGTTGAGGTCGTCGACGCTGGTGTGATTGCTGGTCCTGGCCATGGGCGCCTCCCTAAGCAAACCTTTGCAGGTTTGCTTACGCTTGGGACTCTAAGCAGCCTCGCGTGGCTGCTTAGACGGCGATAGGTCCAGATCCGCATCGGCCTGGCAAGCGGGGACGCAGATCTGGGCAAGCCCGCCGCAATGAGATTTCAGGCTTGAAAGCCAGCGGCAACAACCGCCCTCTAGGGACAGGCCGCCCTGGGCGATGCGGACCCAGGGTAAGCTTTGTGGGTTGCCGTCGCACAGTGCGCCGATCTATCTGCTGCCAACTCGAACGGCGCGTATTCGCATCGCATTCACCGCCGGACGGGGTGAGAAAAGGACTGTTGCATGGCGGCGCCAAAACGTTTCCGGTGGGGCTTTGTCTTGCTGGGCGCCGTTCTCATCGCCTTGGTGGCCTGGTTTCTGCTTGCGCGGCCAAAGCCGGCCAAACCCGCCAAGCCGCCTAGCGTCTCGGTCACGGTGGCCAAGGTTTCGGTCCAGGACGTTCCCATCTCGATCACCGCCCTGGGCGCGGCCCAGGCCTGGCAAGGGGTCACCGTCCGCGCCCAGGTCAGCGGGGTGCTCAAGCGCGTGGGCTTCAAGGAAGGCGCCGACGTGTCCGCCGGCCAGCTGCTGGCCGAGATCGATTCAGCCCCCTATCGCGCCGCCCTGCAGCAGGCCCAGGGTGCGCTGCGGCGAGATCAGGCCCTGTTGCAGCAGGCCAAGGTCGATCTCGCCCGTTACCAGACCCTGGTCACCCAGGACTCCATCGCGGTGCAGCAGCGCGACACCCAGGCCGCCCTGGTCAAGCAGGATGAGGGGCTGGTGCTGATCGATCAGGGTTCGGTCGCCGCCGCCCAGGTCAATGTCGCCTATTGCCGGATCGTCTCGCCGGTCGCCGGCCGGGTCGGGGTGCGCCTGATCGACCCCGGCAATGTCGTGTCGCCCTCGGACACGACAGGTCTTGTGATCGTCAATCAGATCACGCCCATGGCCGTGACCTTCACCGTGCCCCAGGGCGATTTCCAGCGCCTGTCCGATGTCTCGGCCAATTTCAGCCGGCCCATGACCACCCAGGCGCTCAGCCAGGAAACCGGCGCGCCCCTGGGCCTTGGCCAATTGAGCATCGCCGATAACCACGTCGATCCCCAGACCGGCACCGTGGCCATGAAGGCGCGCTTCCCCAACGGCGACAAGCACTTGTGGCCCGGCCAGTTCGTCAACATACGGCTGACCCTGCAGACCCTGGCGCACGCCGTGGTCGTTCCCACCAGCGCGGTCAATCACGGCCCCAATGGCGACTTCGCCTATGTCGTGGGCGCGGGCGCCAAGGTGGCCCTGCGCCCGATCATGATCTCGGCCACCCAGGACACCACGGCGCTGGTGAAGTCCGGCCTGCGCCCGGGCGAGACGGTGGTCACCGACGGCCAGATGATCCTCAAGCCGGGCATGGGCGTCAGCGTCCGCCAGGCTGGCGCGGCCAGGAAGCCTGGCGCGTGAGCATCTCCAGCCCCTTTATCCGCCGGCCGGTCGCGACCTCGCTGATGGCTGCGGCCTTTCTGGTGTTCGGTCTGGTCGCCTTTTTCAACCTGCCGGTGGCGGCCCTGCCTCAGGTGGACTTTCCGACCATCCAGGTCAGCGCCTCCCTGCCGGGGGCCAATCCCGAGACCATGGCCTCCAATGTGGCCACCCCGCTGGAGCGCCAGTTTTCGCTGATCTCCGGCGTCAGCCAGATGACGTCGGTCAGCGCCATCGGCTCGACCAGCATCACCCTGCAGTTCGATCTCAGCCGCAATATCGACGCCGCGGCCCAGGACGTGCAGTCGGCGATCAACGCCGCCAGCGCCCAGCTTCCGACCAACCTGCCGGCCGCCCCCAGCTTCCGAAAGGTCAATCCGGCCGATGCGCCGATCATGGTGCTGTCGCTCAGCTCCGACACCTTGCCGGTGGCTACGGTCAGTGACTATGCCGACAACATCCTGTCCCAGCAGATCTCCCGCATCGACGGCGTGGGCCTGGTGAATATCGGCGGCCAGCAAAAGCCGGCCATGCGCATCCGCATCGATCCGCACAAGGCCGCGGCCCTGGGGCTGCAACTGGACGCCATCCGCTCTCAGATCACCTCCAGCACCGTCAACGCCCCCAAGGGGCTGATCAACGGGACCCAGAAAAGCCTGACGGTCTATGCCAACGACCAGATCATGGACGTGTCCCTGTGGAACAATCTGGTGGTCGGCTACCACAATGGCGCGCCCGTGCGCGTCCGCGACCTGGGCGACGCCGTCAAGGATGTGGAGAACAATCAGATCGGCGCCTGGGCCTTCAGCGGCAAGGCCAATAAGGACAAGACCCTGGAGAACGGCCGCGCTGTCCTGCTGGTGATCTTCAAGCAGCCGGGCGCCAACGTCATCCAGACTGTGGACCGCATTCAAAAGGCCCTGCCGGGCCTGAAGGCCAATATCCCGCCGGCCATCTCGGTCAATCTGGTCTCCGACCGCACCCAGACCATCCGCGCCTCGGTCAAGGACGTGGAGATCACCCTGCTGATCACCATCGTTCTGGTCGTCGCCGTGATCTTTCTGTTCCTGCGCGACGTGCGCGCGACCCTGATCCCCAGCGTCGTGGTGCCCCTGTCCCTGCTGGCCACCGCCGCGGCCATGCTGGCCCTGCACTTCAGCCTCGACAACCTGTCGCTCATGGCCGCGACCATCGCCGTCGGTTTCGTGGTCGACGACGCCATCGTCATGGTCGAGGCCATCTGGAAGCGGATCGAGCACGGCGAAAAGCCCTTCGAGGCGGCCCTGGCGGGCGCTGGCGAAATCAGCTTCACCATCATGTCGATCTCGGTTTCCCTGATCGCGGTGTTCACCCCCCTGATGTTCATGGGCGGCGTGGTCGGCCGTCTGATGCGCGAATTCGCCGTCACCCTCAGTGTCGCGGTGGCCATCTCCATCATCCTGTCCCTGACCCTGACGCCCATGCTGTGCGCCAAGTTCCTGCGCGAGCCGAAACACGCACGGCATGGCTTTCTGCACGCCCTGGAGGCCGGATTCGTCCAGCTGGAGCGGGCCTATGCCCGCGGCCTGGATGTGGTGTTGCGCCATATGCGCCTCACCCTGTTTGTGTTCCTCGCCACCGCCGCCCTGGCGGTCTGGCTCTACACCACCGTGCCGACAGGCTTCTTCCCGCAGCAGGATACGGGCGTCATCCAGGGCGTGATGGTCACCGCCCAGGACGCCTCCTACGCCAAGGCCAGTCAGAAGGTGGAGGACGTGGCCGCGGTGCTGCGGCAGGATCCAGACATCGCCGCGGCGGTGATCAATATCGGCTCGTCCAGCACCAACCAGGCCAATATCACCATCGCCCTGTCGCCCAAGGACAGCGGGCGCAAAGCCAATGCCGACCAGATCATCAACCGCCTGCGGCCACAGTTCGCCCGGCTGGTGGGCGTGCAGGTGTTTCTGCAGGCGTCTCAGGACATCAATGTTGGCGGCCGGGCTGGCCGGGCCCAGTATCAATATACCCTGGCCGACGCCGATCTTGACGAACTCAACACCTGGGCGCCCAAGCTCTTGACCGCGCTCCAGGGGCTGCCTCAGCTCAAGGACGTCAGCTCCGACCAGCAGTCCCAGGCCGGGGCGGTGATGATGACCATCGATCGCGACGCCGCCGCTCGCTTCGGCATCCTGCCGGCCGACATCGACACCGCCATCTACAACCTGATCGGCCAGCACCAGGTGACCCAGTATTTCACCCAGCTGAACAGCTATCATGTGATCGTCGAGGCGCCGCCCAAGATGCAGCTGACCCCCGACCTGTTCAATTCGGTCTATCTCCTCTCGCCCCTGACCGGAAAGACCGTCCCCTTGTCGCTGTTCGTCAGGATCGATCCCAATCAGACCGCCAGCCTGACCATCGCCCACCAAGGTCAGTTCCCGGCCGCGACCCTATCCTTCAACCTCTCGCCGGGCGTCGCCCTGGGGCAGGCGACCGTGGCGGTGGAAGCCGCGCGCCAGAAGCTGGGCGCCCCGCCGACCCTGACCGGCTCCTTCCAGGGCACGGCCCAGGCTTTTCAGCAGTCCCTGTCCAGCGAGCCGATCCTGATCGCGGCCGCCCTGCTGGCCGTCTATATCATCCTGGGCGTTCTCTATGAGAGCTACATCCACCCCCTGACCATCCTCTCCACCCTGCCGTCGGCGGGGGTGGGCGCGCTGCTGGCCCTGCTGGCGGTGGGCCAGAACCTCAATGTGATCGGCATTATCGCCATCATCCTGCTGATCGGCATCGTCAAGAAGAATGGCATCATGATCGTCGACGTGGCCCTGCGCCTGGAACGGGAACACGATATGAGCCCCGAGGACGCGGTCCGCGAAGCCTCGCACCAGCGGCTGCGGCCCATCCTGATGACCACGGCCTGCGCGCTGCTGGGTGGCGTTCCCATGATCCTCGGCACGGGCACCGGCTCGGAATTTCGCCAGCCGCTCGGCTGGGCCATTGTCGGCGGCCTGACCGTCTCTCAGATCCTGACCCTGTTCACCACGCCGGTGATCTATATCTATCTCGACCGGCTGCGGCGGGGCGGCAAACACGAACCGGCTACCGCGGCCGTGCCGGAACCTTCCACCTGATTTGCGGGTTCCTGAGGATCGGACAGGGCTGTTTTGTTCGAGCCGACGCATTCCATTCATGCGCGCTTCATCTGGCGGGTGCTCAACTGACGAGCGCGCCGCCACTTTGCGGCGCCAAGGGAGAAAGTTCATGAGCAAACTACTGGTCTCGCTCGCCGCGTTTGGCATGGTCGCCGCTCTGGCGACTTCCGCCTCCGCCGCGCCGTGGCATCACCACCATCACCACCACTGGCATCACCATCACCACCACATGCCGCGCTAAAACGTTCGACCCGACCAACATCGGATATGAAGCGGGCCCGCCGGGATACGGCGGGCCCGTCGACGTTTTTACGGGGTGTCACGACCTGTTTAGTTCGCCTGCGCACCGCTTGATCTGGACCGGCAGGTTGAACTGAAACGCCAAGCTGTGCCGGTACAGCATCGGTCAGAAGAAGAATCCATAGTCTCTGAATAGCGAAGTCTTGATGCGGAATGCGCGATCATCCAGTGTTCGCGTGGCGCCGGATCGCGCGCGGCGCGGAGGGTTTCGCTACTACAAGGGGGAGGGTGGGTGATGCCAAGTGATTTCGAGCAGACTAAATCGTTTCTAGTATCAATATCAACGATGAGGGGCTCCAGCCCCGGAGACGCCCTGTTTTACGAGTTGGACACCGTGGATAATAAGGTTTCGTCATTGTTGAGCCATGTCTCGATCATGATGGCGATTCTCGCATTGTTTTACTCGAACATGGACAAGAGTGATCCGAGCCGAATCGCGATTTTGGCCGAGTTGTGCATATATTTGCTTGTAACCCTGGGCTGCCTCCGGGGTATATTTATGATCGGCCCCGAGAACCAGGTCGGTGAATATGAGGAAATTCTAAATAAAAGAATTGAGGTCGTATGCCGACGTGTCAGGGCGTATAAATACAGCCTATTAGTAACAGTCTTTACGACGATAGCGTTTATATTCACGCTGATCTATCATTTTACGACGACGCATGATTTCCAATAGTCAGGTCGTGGACGGCGCGCGCCCCTTCAGGCCGCGCGCCGATCCGCTCCCCGCCGGCCCAGCAGGGGCTCCAGCAGATGATGGGCCAGGTGGCGCACCACCGGGACCACCACCCCGTCGCCGGTCAGGTGATAGGCGTCGCTATAACCCTTGGGCAGGACGTAGTCGTCCTTCAGTCCCATCAGCCGGGCCGTCTCGCGGGCGGAGATCAGTCGGGAGCGGATGCTGGGGCCGTCGACCACCAGGATGGTCTGGCGGCTGGACCCGCCGGCTGGTGTGCGCAGGCAGCCGGCCACGTCGTCGAAGCGCACCTCGGCCCGTTGCGCCTTGGCGCCTTGTTCGTCCGACCGGGTGCGCCGATAGACCCCGCCGACCATGCGCCGGCCGGCGCGCCTGGCCGCCTCGACCTTGGCCAGGTTCAACGGGGACATCATGGCCAGGAGCTGGCGGGTCTCCGCCGGCCTATGCCAGGTCACGCTGGTCGGATGTTCCTCGATCTCGTCGGCGAAACAGCGAATCCGGCGCTCGGGGGTGGGCAGGTTCCACCAGACCAGTCTGTCCTGCACCTCGGCCGGCAGGGCCTCGGCCGCCCGGCGCAGGCTGGCGGTGTGGAAGGGCGCCACCGGGCCGGGGGCCGTCAACGCCGGATCGATGGCCATATCCTCGCGCACCCCGATCAGAAACAGGCGCGGCCGCGATTGCGGGACAAACAGGTCGGCATTGATAACCAAAGCGCCAAATCGATAGCCGCCCTCTGCAAAGGTGCGGCCGATGGCTTGGAAATCCTTGCCCCCGTGCGAGGTCAGGGCGCCGCAGACATTCTCCAGGGCGATCAGCCGCGGCGCCCGCCCGTCCTCAGCCAGGGCCCGCATCACATCCCAGAACGGATAGAAGGCGCCCGAGCGCTCCGCGCTGAGGCCTGCGCCGACGCCGGCCAGGGACAGGTCCTGGCAAGGAAAGGAGCCCCAGGCCAGGTCGGCGGCGCCGGGCAGTTCGTCGGGCGTGACCTGGCGCACATCGCCGACCTTCAACTCGCCGCCGGCCCCGTGATTGGCCTGGTAGGCCAAGCCCTTCTTGCCGTCGAAATCATTGGCAAACAGGCAGGCCCAGCCGGGACCCAGCCCCTGGCGCGCCATGCCCCCCCCGGCGAAGAATTCATAGAAGGTCATCAAGACTCAGCAGATCCCCATGCGCCAGCATAGCAGGCCCGCCCGAGAGGCAAGGCCTTTTAGCCAGGCGTTTTTCGGGTTGGACGCGGCCGGCGTTCGACGCTTTCGCTGGCGTCGGCGCCCCCGGCGCGCATAAGCTCTATATGAAGCTGGGCGCGATCGATAAGGCGCCACCTCGTCGCTGTTCGTCAAATTGCATTGAAACCAAAAGGAATTATGTCCCATGAAATATCGTAAGCTGGGCGCTAGCGATCTCAATGTGTCGGAAATCTCCCTCGGTTCCTGGCTGACCTATGGCGTCGGGGTCGAACGGGACAAGGCCAAGGCCTGTGTCGACCGCGCCTTCGAACTGGGGATCAATTTCATCGACACGGCCAATGTCTACGGCCGGGGCGCGGCCGAAACCGTGCTGGGCGAGATGCTGGCTGAGCGGCCGCGCGACAGTTACATCCTGGCCACCAAGGTCTTCTTCCCCATGAGCGCCACCGACAAGGGCCTGTCGCGCGACCAGATCCTCAAACAGATGGACGCGTCGCTGAAGCGCCTGCGGGTCGATCATGTGGACCTCTACCAGTGCCACCGCTACGACGCCGAAACGCCCCTGGAAGAGACCATGGAGGCGCTCAGCGAAGTCGTGCGCCAGGGCAAGGCCCGCTATATCGGCTTCAGCGAATGGTCTCCCCAGCAGATCGAAGCGGCGTTCGCCCTGAAGGGCGTCGAACGTTTCGTTTCCAGTCAACCGCAATATTCGTTGCTGTGGCGCCGGCCGGAGGACAAGGTCATTCCGCTTTCCGCCGCCAATGGCGTCTCGCAGATCGTCTGGTCGCCGCTGGCCCAAGGCGTGCTGTCGGGCAAGTATGCGCCGGGCGCCGCGACTCCCAAGGACTCGCGGGCCAGCAGCGATTCCATGGGGCAGATGATGCAGAACTGGCTGCGCCCGGAGATTCTGGAAGCGGTGCAAAAGCTCAAACCGTTGGCGCAGGAGGCCGGCTGCACCCTGACCCAGTTCTCCCTGGCCTGGGTGCTGCGCGAGCCCAATATCGCCTCGGCCATCGTCGGGGCCAGCCGTCCCGCGCAGTTGGACGAGAACGCCGCGGCCTCCGGCCTGGTGATCGATCCCGAACTGTTCCGCAAGGCCGAGGCGATCGTCGCCGGGATCGAGCGCGTCCGATAACCACAGCCCTCAGGATCGGAGGCCTCGTCGATGACCGACGCGATGCAAAGCGCGCAGGAGACCGTGGGCGAGCACTATGACCCGGCGATGTTGATGGAGGCTCGGGCGCGCACGCGCCAGGCGATCGTCGACATCGCCGCGGGCGTGGCGCCGGGCATGGTCGAGGAAGACGCCATGGACATGGCGCTGCGCGTCCTGAAGGACGCCGAGCTTTTGCGCGGCTGGCATGCCGCCCATGTCCGCTTCGGGACCAATACCCTGAAGACCTTCGGCGAGCCGTCCGAGCCTGGGACCGTGCTTCGGGACAACGATATTTTCTTCATCGATATCGGTCCGGTCTGGCGCAAGTGGGAAGGGGACGGCGGCGACACCTTTGTTGTCGGCGACGATCCCGCCATGCACGCCGCCGCGCGGGATGTAAGGACCTTGTTCGACCGGGTGCATGCCAAGTGGCGTTCCGAGCGGCTGACCGGGCTGGATCTCTACGGCTATGCCGCCCGCGAGGCGGTCAGCATGGGCTGGGAGCTCAATCTGGATATGTCCGGCCACCGGCTTTCGGATTTTCCGCATCGGCCGATTCATCGCGGCCCACTGGCCGAGGCGCCCTATGCGCCATCGTCGGGCCTGTGGGTGCTGGAAATCCAGATTCGCCACCCAGAGCGGCCGTTCAGCGCCTTTTATGAGGATCTGCTGCTCGACGCGTGATCGGCTCGCGGATTGCGCAAACACCCCGCCCTTTCTTCAGCCCTGCCCAAAGGCTCTTGCGCGACGCCAGGGGGCCGAACATTTTGCGGGGACCGCGAGATTCCCCCACAGCTGTAGGATCGCCAATGCCGAGTGATATCGAGATCGCCCGCGCCGCCCGTCTTTTTCCCATCGCGCAGATCGCGGCCAAGCTCGATATCCCCGCCGACGCCCTGGTTCCCTACGGCGCCCACAAGGCCAAGATCGCCGCCCCCTTCCTGCGCTCGCTCGAAGGGCGCCCGGACGGCGACCTGATCCTGGTCACCGCGGTCAGCCCCACCCCTGCCGGCGAGGGCAAGACCACCACCACCATCGGCCTTGGCGACGCGCTCAACCGCATCGGCAAGCGCACGGCGATCTGCATCCGCGAACCCTCCCTCGGCCCCTGTTTCGGTCAAAAGGGCGGGGCCACCGGCGGTGGCTATGCCCAGGTGATCCCCATGGAGGAGATCAACCTGCATTTCACCGGTGACTTCCACGCCATCACCACCGCCCACAACCTGTTGGCGGCCATGGTCGACAACCACCTCTATTGGGGCAACAAGCTCGGCCTGGATCCGCGCCGCATCGTCTGGCGCCGCGTGATGGACATGAACGACCGCAGCTTGCGCCAGGTGGTCTCGTCGCTGGGCGGCAATGGTTTCCCTGCTGAGACCGGATTTGACATCACCGTGGCCTCGGAGGTGATGGCGGTGCTGTGCCTGGCCACCGACCTCGCCGATCTGCAGGCCCGGCTAGGCCGCATCATCATCGGCTACACCACCGGCGGCGTGGCGGTGACCTGCGCCGATCTCAAGGCCGACGGCGCCATGACCGCGGTGCTCAAGGACGCCCTGTCGCCCAATATCGTCCAGACCATCGAAGGCAGCCCGGCCTTTGTCCACGGCGGTCCGTTCGCCAATATCGCCCATGGCTGCAATTCGCTGGTCGCCACCAGGAGCGCGCTCAAGCTGGCCGACTATGTGGTGACCGAGGCGGGGTTCGGCGCCGACCTGGGGGCGGAGAAGTTCTTCGACATCAAGTGCCGCAAGGCGGGCCTGTCCCCCAAGGCCGTGGTCATTGTCGCCACCATCCGCTCATTGAAGATGAACGGCGGCGTGGCCAAGAACGCCCTGACCGTCGAGAACCTTTCGGCCCTGGAACGCGGCTGCGAGAATCTCGGCCGGCATATCGAAAACATCCGCCAGTTCGGCGTTCCGGCCATCGTCGCCATCAACCACTTTCATCAGGACACCCCGGCCGAAGTGGCTGATGTGCGGGCCTATGCCGAGTCCCTGGGCGTCCAGGCCGTCCTCTGCCGCCATTGGGCGGAGGGCGCGGCGGGCGCGGAAGACCTGGCGCGCCTGGTGGTGCGGATCGTGGACGAGGGCGCGGCGCGGTTTGCGCCCCTCTATCCCGACGAATTGTCGCTGATCGGCAAGATCGAAGCGGTGGCGCAGAAGATCTACCGCGCCAGTTCGGTCGTGGCCGACAAGGCGGTGCTCGACCGCCTGAAGCGTTGGGAGGCGGAAGGCTTCGGTCATCTGCCCGTATGCATGGCCAAGACCCAGTACAGCTTTTCCACCGATCCCAGCCGCCTGGGCGCGCCCAGCAATCACGAAGTGCGGGTCCGCGAGGTGCGCCTAGCCGCAGGCGCCGGCTTTGTTGTAGCCATCTGTGGGGACATCATGACCATGCCTGGTCTGCCCCGGCGTCCGGCGGCGGAGGCGATCGGGGTAGATGCCGAGGGCGAAATCACGGGATTGTTCTAGCGTCTCAAGGACAGCCACGACTGGCGAGCAACGCGCCGCTGCGTTCATCGACCAGCCTTGCTGAAGCGCCTAATGCGACAGCAGGTGGCTACCGATCAACAGCAGGCCGGCCCATAGCGCCAAGTTGAGGGCCAGGGCCGCACATCGCGCCCAATTGAGCTTGAACGGCGGCTCAGGCCACGTCCTGTGCGTCCGCTCGACAAATCTGTGATGGTGAAATTCGATGACCGACATCACAATTTCCTTACCTGGAACCCTCCAGTCGTTTCCTCGAAAGCTATAATGAACCTTATCGCCGATTCGTTCCAGTTGGGGCGTAACCTGGGCGAAGACCTGCGTGCTGCTTGGGTCTAGATCGGGCTGGATCGCGAAAACTTGAACAGCTTAAGACCAGCCGCCCGAATTTTATGCATTCACTGTGGGCTGGTGGAATGGGCTCCGCAGCGGCGATGTTCGTCGCCGACGCGCCCTTGCAGAGGCGATGGCGCGCGGCGCGATAGCCGACTGGTGAAGGCCACTTCGCCCCGTCGGCGAGCCGGTGCGACCATTGTCGTCGAGTTCGATCCACTAGCTCAAGACAAGTGACTGACATCAGGCCTGAAATGCCGAGGTCATGTATTCAATACCCAAAGCGAGTCACGTGTGGCTGTCCTGTCAGCGCTTCGCCCACTTGCGCCCTACAGCATGAAATATCACGCTTTCCCACCCCTAAGAATGTGTCAAAGTCGAGGCGAGCCGCCTCGCAATTCCATTGAGTTTATTCAATTAAAACTTCAAGAAAGCGTCACGACCAAAGCCTAGACGTCCCCACCGAAAGACAGGGTCGCGGCGGCTAGGATGCATACCCGCGCGACCGGGCGGCAGCTGAAATTCAAGACAAGACCGGGCCGGGGGATAGTTTGATGTTGAAGCACAGCACGCGGCTTTTGCGCGCCTCGCCCCTGGCGATCAGTCTGGCTTTGCTGGCGGCGGCGGCCTGCGCGGCTGACGCCGGCGCGCCGCCTCCGTCGGATGTCAAAACAGCCACCGGCACCGAAGGCGCCGATGTCACCCAAGTCGTGGTCACGGCCGAGCGCACCCCCGCGGCGACGGCCGCCCCAACCAAGGCTTCGATTCTCGAAACCCAGCCCCAATCGCTGATAACCCATAAATTCATCGAGCAGTCGACGCCCGAGTCCGGCGACTACACCACCGCCATACTGATCGCGCCATCGATCGCGGGCGTCTCGTCCAACGGGGGCGGGGTGGGCGACACCAATACGAGCACCCTGCGCGGCTTCCAGGATGGTCAGTATAACGTGACCTTCGATGGCATCGCCTTTGGCGACGCCAACGACACCACCCACCACCCGGCGGCCTTCTTCCCCGGCTCCACCATCGGCGCAGCGGTGGTCGACCGTGGTCCGGGCGCGGCCGGCGACCTGGGCCAGGCCAATTTCGGCGGCGCTGTGCATCTGTTTTCGCAGCACGTCTCCGACACGTTCGGCGCCAGCCAGAAGGCGACCTATGGCTCCTTCAATACCCAGTCCTACGTGACCATGCTGCAGACCGGAGCCATCGACCAGCTTCATGGCGCCAAGGCCATGCTGAGTTTTGACGAGCGCTCTTCGGACGGTGAACTCAGCTATGCCAGCGGAGAAGCTTTCAACCAGACCGCCAAGATCGTGATCCCGGTCACCGACAAGCTCCAGATCACCGCCTTCGGGTCGTTCAACTACACCCACTATTATCAAACCGACAACGGCGCCGGCCTTGGCATGGGTGTCACGCCGCAGCAATTAGCCGCTTATGGTAAGAATTTCGCTCTAAATAACGATCCTTATGACGAACATTATTACAAATACAATCAGGTTAAGAAGCATACCTTCTTCAATTACATTGACGGAAAATGGGACGCCGGCCATGGTCTGACCGTGGAAAATCAGATCTATTACTATTTCTATTCCAACAAGACGCTGTCCGCGCAAGCCGCTAACGACCTCGTCAGTACGCTTCCCGGTCCGCAAGTTTCACCTAGCTCCGCGCCGGTCGATGCAGCCCAGCCCACTGATATCGGCGGCTACCAGAAGCTGAACCGCTACCACACCTTCGGCAACATCACCCGCATCAACCAGGATCTTGGTTTCGGCGACCTGCGCGTCGGCGATATCGTCGAGTCGTCCTGGGCTGACCGCCACATCCTGAACTACGATTTCACCACCGGGCAGCCCGACACCGGCAATCCGGGCGGCGCGGCGGGCAATGTCAGCTATATCGAGCCCTCGCGCTGGTTTCAGTACCAGGTGTTCGCCGACTTTGAGTGGCGCCCCACCGACAGCATCACGATTACGCCTGGGATCAAGTGGTTGGACTACACCCGCACCATCGACTCGCCGATCGAAACCACCGGCGAGCCGGCCAAGGGCCATAGGGAGTACAGCAAGACCCTGTATTTCTTGACCGCCAACTACCGCATCACTCCAAACTGGTCCCTCTATGCCCAGACGGCGTCCGGCTTTTTGATTCCACCGGTCAAGACCCTGACCCCACTGGGTGGAACGGCGTCCAGCACCGCGCCGGAACAGACCTGGACCTATCAGGCGGGCACGGTCTACACCGCCGGACCCATCACCGCCGACTTCGACTACTACAACATTCGCGCCAGCAACGTGCTGGTGCCGTCCACCCACGGCGGCTGTTTTTGTTATCTGAACGAGGGTTCGGGCGCCTATTCAGGCGTCGAGGCGCAAGGCGCCTATACGCTCGGATATGGCGTGACCCTGTTCGCCAACGGCTCGCTCAACACCGCCAAGGACAGCAACCCCGGCCCCGGTCAGGCGCCGACCACCTTCACCAACGCGCCCAAGGCGACGGCGGCCTTTGGCGCGATCTATGACAAAGGCCCCTGGGCGGCCAGCGTTTCGGACAAGTATGTGGGGCCGCAGATCGGCAGCGACGGGGCGACCCACCTGTCCGGCTATGACACGATCGACGCCTCGGTGTCCTACGACTTCGGCAAGTTCAAGCTGAAGCTGGCCGGCTTCAACCTGGCTGACCACAGGGCCCAGGTCGATTTCGACGGGACCTATGCGGTGTTCCAGGTCGGGCGCCAGATCCAAGGCACCATCGAGGCCAAGTTTTAGGGCTCCCAATCGTTCGGCGAACGACAGCGGCGTCGCCGCGATCGTCAGGCGGCCGCCGGCTGCTTGACGCCAACCGGATGGCTGAGCCGGAAACCCACGCCGATCCGATTGAAGGCGTTGATCACATTGATCATCAAGGTGACCTTGACCTGCTCTTCCTCCGTAAACGCCCCCGTCAGCGCCGCATAGGCGTCATCGGGCGCATGGCTTTCGCTGAGGCGGGTCAGGGCGTCGGTCCAACCCAGGGCGGCCCGTTCCCGGGCGCTGTAGAGCGGCGATTCCGACCAGGCGTCGAGCATGAAAATCCTCTCTTCGGTCTCCCCGCGCCGGCGGGCCTCGGTGGTGTGCATGTGCAGGCAGATGGCGCAGCCGTTGATTTGAGAGGACCGGATCTTGATCAGTTCAACCAGGTCTCGCTCCAGGCCGCTATCTTGAACGGAGGTGCTGTAGGCGATCATCTGGGCCATCAAGTCGGGGGCGGCGGTCCAGGGGTTCAGGCGGGGGCTCATGGGTCTCTCCTTTTTGAGGCGGGGTTTCGAGAGACAGGACGAGACAGCCCAGGCCGGTGTGACATGGGCGTAGGAAAATCGATACGGATCAGCGGGTCCTAGGTTTGGGCCGGAAGGCGTCGATGGCCGCGGCGACAAGGCCGGCCAGGCTGAACCAGATCAGAAGGTCGCCGGTTCGGTTGTAGAGCGTGCGGGCGCCCTTGGTCGGCAGATCGGCGTACATGATGTGGCTGTCGGGGCCGGTCGTATCCTGGGTGGCCAGCACATGGCCAAGCCGGTCAAAAGCCGCCGACTGGCTCCAATAGGCTGAGCGGATCATGGCGTAGCCATTCTCGATCGCCCGTACGCTCGCCATCTTCAGCGTGTGCGCCCGGCCAATCTGCGGCCAGTCGAACCCCGGCACCAGCATGACGTCCGCGTCCACTCGCGATTGCGCCGGGAAGTCGGCGTCGAAGCAGATGATGTTGGTCAGCCGGCCGAAGGGCGTGAGCGCGGTTGGCGCGGGCATGCGCCGGGGCTTGACCGGCTCCATCAGGGGCACGGGGTGGTTCTTGTCATAGGCCCAGACCGCCTTGCCATCCGGCCCGATCAGATGGGTTTCGTTGCGAGAGAAGGGCTGGCCGATCGCGGCGTCGATGAAAATCCTCTCCTCGCGCGCGACCTCGCCGATCTTGGCGAGCAGCGCCGGCTTGTCCGCCTCGCTCAACAGCGGGGCCGCGGTTTCCGACCAGACCACGACCTTGGCGCCGCTGCGTGCGGCCTCGCGCGTGCTCTCCAGAAGATTGTCGTAGACGATCGCATAGGCCGCCCGGGTCACGTCGGGCGCAACATGGGCCACCTCGTCCTTGCTGGCGAAGAGCGCCGTGCCGGCATGCATCTCGCTGGGATCGGCATAGGCGCGCGGCTCGGCCGGCCGGCCCGTGATCATGGCGCGGGCGGCGGTCTGCACATACAGGCTGGGCGTGACGCTCGCCATGCGGACATAGTCCTTCGCCGGCGGCGTGAACGCCAGGCGCAGACCCCCGCCGACGAGCACCAGGCCAAGCACGACCCCAAAGGCTGTGGCTGCGGCGCGGGTCTTGGGATCGCTCGGCCTCTCCCAGATCGCGTTCACGGCCGTCGCCGCAAAACCGATGAGAAAACCGATGCTGTAGGGCCCCAGAAGGGCGGTCAGCTGCAGGACCGGCAGGTTGTCGGTCTGGGTGATGGCGCGCATGCCATAGGCGCCGCCGAGCGGACTGAGCGAGCCCATCAGGAACTCGACGCAGGCCCAGGCCGCCGGAAACACAAACAGTCCGCCCAGCACGCCAAGCCGCGGCGCGAGCCACCGGTCCGCAGCATAGGGCAGGGCGAAAATGACCCCGAACAGGATCAGGAGCAGATCCTCCGGCCCCGGCTTGCTCGAATTGCCGACCTCGGCCCACCAATAGAAAACATTGACCAGCGCGACCAGCGTAACCACCGAAACGCCGAGCCATGGCCGGCTGGTCCGAGCAAAGCGCAGCAGGAAGATCGGCGCGACCCAGGCCGCCAGGGCGATGTCCCACTGTGCGCCGACCGCGAACATCGACGCTACGGCGCCGATCGCCAGCCAGACCCACGGGACGCCGAGGGTCGCGGCCCGCCCTCCCGCGCGCAGGGCGTTCGCGTCCATTCCGAGCGTTGTCATTTCGCCGTCCTCCCGAAGGTTTTCTGGGCCGTCGAGCGATGCTACAGGTTAAACCCATGTTTAAGGTCAAGGAGGATTTCGATGCGTATCGGGGAGCTCTCCAGGCGGACCGGAATCGCCGCCTCGCGCATCCGCTTCTATGAGCGCCACCTGGTGCTGCCCAAGGCCGCCCGCGGCGAGAACGACTATCGGGACTATCCGGACTCGGCCGTCAAAACGCTCAAGCTGATCGACGACGCCCAGAAACTCGGCTTTTCGCTGACCGAAATTCGCTATGGCCTGAGTGAAGCCGCGCCAAACTTCCCGTCGCGCGAGGCGATGGTCATGGCGCTCAAATGCAAGCTGGAGATCGTCGACCAGCACCTGAACGACGTCCGCGCTCGCCGGCGCGAAATCATGAGGCTGCTGGAGGAAATGAGCGACTGTTGAACGCAGCGGGACAGGCGAGGGGGCGGAGAATTGGGCTCCCGATCAGGCGATCCCCGGTGACACGGGAGCGACGCCGGCATGGACGCGTTTGGACGAATTCCTCAAGGGGTGGCTCCAGCGCCTGGAGCCGGTGTTGGCTCTTGCGGGGTTTCCGGGCGTCGGTGATTCACCTCACGCCGCCGCCTGGACGGCGCCCCGCCAAAAAGCCTTGTGCACCGGCGGCGGGTCGGGGCTGTCAAAAACGCGCTGGGTGAGCAGGATCGCGCTCAGCCCAAGGGTCGGGTCGTTGAACCAGGAGGTTCCAAAGCCGCCGTCCCAGCCATAGGCTCCCGGCGGCACGCCATAGGGGCTGGCCGTCACCTGTACGCCGAGCCCCAGGCCCCATCCGCGGCCGGGCCCCAGGATCAGTTCGCCGCCCTTCATCTGTTCAGGCGTCAGACGGTTGGCGGTCATGGCCTTCAGCGTCTCGGTTTCCAGCAGCCGCCGTCCGCCGGGCGTGGTCCCGCTCAGCATGAAGCGAGCGAAGAGGCCGTAGTCGTCGGCGGTTGAAACCAGGCCTGAATCACCGGCCAGGAAGCTCGGCCGTTGGGCGTAGAGCCCATTCAAAGGCTCGAACGGCGCGAGCTTGCCATTGTCATTGACATATCCGGTGATCAGCCGGTCCTGCTTAGCCGGCGGGACGAAGAAGCTCGTGTCGCCCATGCCGAGCGGCTCGAAGAGTCGCTCCTGGAAGACCACGTCCAACGGCCGCCCCGCCGCCCGCGCCACGACCACGCCCAGCACATTGGCGCCCAGGGTATAGAGCCACCGCTCCCCGGGCTGGGCCTGCAGCGGCAGCCGGCCGAGTTCGCGCAGAAACGCGTCGTCATCGCCCGGCCAGGCCGGATTGGGCATGCCGAAGCCCGGCAACTCACCGGCCGCCGCCACGAACGGCGCCTCCGGGTTGAAATCGATCCCCCAGCCCAGGCGGAAGCTGAGGACGTCCTCCAGGGTGATTGGCCGGCGCGCCGCGACGGTGTCATCCAACGGCCCGTCCATGTGCTTGAGCACCCGCCGGTTCGCCAGTTCGGGCGCCAGCCGCTCGATCGGTTCGTCGAGCTTGAGCCTGCCCTCCTCGACCAGCATCATGGCCGCCACCGCCGTGATCGGCTTGGTCATCGAGGCGATGCGGAAGATGGCGTCGGGAGCGATTGGCGGCCCGCCGATGGCCATGGCGCCGGCCGGGATGACTTGGGTCTCGCCGCGCAGGCCCACCAGGGCCACGAGCCCCGGCGGCTGGCCCTTGGCCACATGCGCCTCCAGGTCCGCCGTCAGCGTCGCCAGCCCGTCCGCCTTGAATGTCATCGCAGCCTTCCTTTCCGCCCGCGCGGCATCGCCCAGGCCGTGGATCACAAACCCGAGGAGGGCTGCGATGCAAGTCACCCGGAACAGCGGTCGCGCTATCGGGGATCGTGGCGCCCGCAAGATTGTCGGCCGCCTGAGGCGCGCACACTGGAGGCGACGCCCAGGCGGTCGTACGGTTCTCTCGGCGAGGCCCTCGCCGGCGCAGGAGATCCATGATGCTTAAAGTCGCCCTCCTGGATGACTACGCTCGCGTCGCTCTAGCGTCCGCCGACTGGTCGCGGCTGCCGCCCGGATCGGACATCGCCGTTTTCGACCGGCATCTGTCCGAGGAGGCGGCGGCCGTCGAACTGGCGCCGTTCGACGTGCTTTGCACGATCCGCGAACGGATGGCGTTGCCGCGCACCCTGATCGAGCGTCTGCCCAACCTGAAGCTCATCGTCGTCGGCGGCGCGCGATTAGCCAATCTCGACCTGGAGGCTGCGACCGATCGCGGTGTGGTGGTGGCGCGCACGCGGTTCCAGGGCCCGAACCTGGCGCGCCTCGGGGCGGCTACGCCCGAGCTGGCCTGGGGACTGATGATCGCCACGGTGCGACATTTCGCACAGGAGCAGCAGCGCCTGCGGCAAGGCCTGTGGCAGGATTCGTTGGGACTGGTCCTCGAAGGCCGAACCCTGGGACTGCTGGGCCTCGGCAATATCGGCAAGCGGATGGCCCGCTACGCCCAGGCCTTCGGGATGGAGGTGATCGCCTGGAGCCAGAATCTGACCGCTGAGGCGGCCGATGCCGCCGGTGCGCGGCGTGTCGAAAAGGACGAGCTGTTCAGCCAGGCCGACATCGTCTCGCTGCACCTGGTGCTCAGCGAGCGCACCCGCGGCGTCGTCACGGCGCGCGAGCTGGGCCTGATGAAGCCGGAAGCCTATCTGATCAACACCTCCCGCGGACCGCTCGTCGATGAGGATGCGCTGATCGCAGCCCTGAAGGCGGGCCGGCTCGCCGGTGCCGGTCTCGACGTCTTCGACCACGAGCCGCTGGCGGCCGACCATCCCTTCCGCGCGATGGCCAATGTCACCATCACGCCGCATCTCGGCTATGTGACCCGTGAGACCCTGGCGGCCTTCTATTCGGGCATGCCCGACGCCATCGCAGCCTTCGCCGCCGGCGCGCCGGAAGATGTCGCCAACCCAGACGTCCTGAAGCGCAAATAGCCGGCTCAATTCCCGCGCGTGGGCTCGGACGACACCGCTGCTCGTAGCGTCAGCGCCAGCCAAGGGCTGGCGCCGCATGGACCAGGATCGCCTCAATCAGATGCGCGTTATAGGCGACGCCGAACTGGTTCGGGACGGTGATAAGCAGGGTGTCGGCTTCGGCGATCGCTTCGTCCTGGCGAAGCTGCTCGACCAGTATGTCGGGTTCGGCGACATAGCTGCGCCCGAAGATCGCCCGGCCCGCCTCGCCGAGGTAGCCGATCTGGTCCGCATCCTCGCCCCCCCGCCCGAAATAGGTGCGGTCGAGGTCGCTGACCAGGGCGACGATGTTGCGGCTCACCGAAACGCGGGGCGCCCGCGTGTGCCCCGCTTCCGCCCACGCGGCGCGAAAGGCTCGAATCTGGGCCGCCTGCTGAACGTGGAAGGGCTGGCCGGTCTCGTCCGCCTTCAAGGTCGAACTCTGCAGGTTCATGCCCATCTTCGCCGCCCATACCGCCGTCGCATTGGACCCGGCGCCCCACCAGATCCGCTCGCGCAGACCTTCCGAGTGAGGCTCCAGGCGCAGCAGACCTGGCGGATTTGGAAACATGGGGCGGGGATTGGGCTCGGCGAATCCTCGCCCGTGCAGGAGCTCGAGGAACACCTGGGCATGGCGACGGCCCATATCGGCGTCGCTCTCGCCCTCGCCAGGCTGGTAGCCGAAATAGCGCCAGCCATCGATCACCTGCTCGGGCGAACCCCGGCTGATCCCAAGCTGCAGCCGGCCACCGGCGATCAGGTCCGCCGCCCCCGCGTCCTCCACCATGTAGAGCGGGTTCTCGTAGCGCATGTCGATCACCGCCGTGCCCAACTCGATGCGGTGGGTCTTGGCCCCCGCGGCCGCGAGCAGCGGGAACGGCGAGGCCAGCTGACGGGCGAAATGATGGACCCGGAAATAGGCGCCGTCCGCTCCGAGCTCCTCGGCGGCGACCGCCAGGTCGATGGATTGCAGGAGCACGTCGGCCGCCGACCGAGCCTGAGACGGGTTGGCGCCGGTCCAGTGTCCGAAGGAAAGGAAACCGATCTTCTTCATGGCGCTCAGACTACCGGGAACCCCTCCTGGGCGACACTCCCATGATCGATCCGATCCGGTGATCGGGTTTTCCGCGCCCGCTTGAGAAGGGATGTCCGGGGGGCGAGCCGTCCCGCGCGCCGATGACTGCGTCCTGGTCCAGGTCCGGGTCGGTATTGCCGATTTGGGTCCATGCCAATCCGCGGCGCCATTTCCCCCAGACCTGCCATTCTGATGAGTAGGAGACGATGGATTGCAAACACGCGGAGATGGCCTGCCTGTTTGATTTCGCCGAAGCGGGCGCCAAATCGGCGCGAAGCGGGCCCTCAGACCGCCCAGATTTCCTTGAAAGCGCGGGTGAAATTCAGCCCCAGAATCTTCTCAGTGACGTGTTCGGACACGCCACGTTTCAGGAGTGCGTCGGCGATCACCAGCGATCTGTTGGGCGTATTGAGCCCCTCCACATAGGTCGGCCGATCTTCGCCTGGCGCCGAGACGCCGGCCTTGCGGCGTTGCTCCACCTCCTTTTGGAACATCGCCATCCCGGCTGGCGAGGTGTCGAAGGGCGCCAGGCCCTGGTCGCTGCCGACGCCCACATGATCCTCGCCACAGATCTTCAGGGCGTGGAGCATGTGGGCCATGTAGTCGTCGAGGTCGGGCTGCTTGGGACTGGGCGCCAGATAGGGCAGGTCGTAGATGCCGACCACACCGCCCTTGTCGGCCACGGCCTTCAGCTGCTCGTCGGTCTTGTTGCGGGGATGGGCGTAGATGGCGGCGCATCCGCCATGGGTGATCAGGACCGGCCGGGTCGAGACTGTGATCGCGTCGGCGGTCGTACGCGGACCGGCGTGACTGAGGTCCACGGCCACGCCCAGCCTATTCATGCTCGCCACCGCCTTGTGCCCGCGTTCGGTCAGGCCGATCGCCGGGTCGGCCAATACGCCCGCGCCGAACGGCGAGACGTCGTTGTAGCTGAGCTGCATGACAAGCACGCCCAGACCGCGAAAGAGTTCGATGCGCTCGATCTTGCCCTCCAGCATGGCCACGCCCTCAAAGGAAAAGATGACGCCAGTGCGGCCCTCGCGCTTGGCGCGGTCGATGTCAGCGCCATTCCGGACCTGAATGAAGACGTCCGGGTGGACGTCGATGGTGCGCTGGACAAGCGCGATCTCGGCGACCGTGTCCTCGAAACCTTCGTTGAAGCCGCCGAGCGTCGTTTTCATCGCGGTGACGCCGGTTTGGCGCGTCATGTCGAGCGCCGCCTTCGGAAGTGGCAACGTGTCCTGCAACGGCGGTGACAGATTGCCGTCCACCACTAGGGACCGGGCGTAGAGCGTACGCGCTTGGGTTGAGGCCTCGAGCGACGCGTCGTCCGGGATCTTAGTGTGGGCCAGCGCCAGACGCGGCGCGGCCTGGGCTAATGCTAAAGCGGCCAGTGTCAGACCGGCTTGTCTACGGTTCATCGCGCCCGTCCCATTGAGTGCGTCGCCAGACGCAGTCCCATCCGGGCTGAGCTGCTGTCAAACGAAAAACATCATTCTTACAAAAGCTTAATCGCACTTCTTCCCTTGCGCTGACTGGGGGTGGCGGTTGATCCGGACGTGAAAGCTGAATGCGACCACAGCTGAGAATTGACTGGGTTCCCGCGCAGGGACTGGCTTCGGCTAGTTTCTGCCGTCTCGTCGGCACGATCATTGTGAACGAGGGCGGGCTGTATGACGCTCGTCACCCGACCGATCGCTTGCTGCTCGATAGGAAGGGGGCAGTGAGCGAACTGGAGCTGTCGATCCTGCGGCGGTTTTCGGTGTACGCCGCGAAGCAGAAGTCCGGGCGCGTCGAAAGTGTTCCGGCGGCTATCGCGCGTATTCCTCGTAGTTGGCGTCGTCGGTGTCGGGACCACCCTGGGCGAGGTCGAGGGCGAAGCCCTTGGCGCGGGCCTGTTGGACGGCGACTGGGTTGCGGCCGACCGACACGGGTTTGGCGGTCCGCTTGCTCGCGGCGGGCGGTCGGGGGGCTTGGGCGGCGCGTTTGGGCGCGGGCCTGCGGGCCGGCGTGCTAGGGTCTTCGGTGCGGAAATAGGCGATGGAGGTCTGCAACTCCTCGGCCTGGCTGGCCAGTTCCTCGGAGGTGGCCGACATCTGTTCGGACGCGCCAGCGTTCTGCTGGGTGACCTTGTCCAGTTGTTGGATGGCCTCGTTAATCTGCGCGGCGCCGATATCCTGCTCGCGGCAGGCGGCGCTGATCTCGGCCACCAGTTCGGCGGTCTTGCGGATGTCCGGCACCAGGCTGGCTAGCATGTCACCGGCCTGCTGGGCCGCCTTCACCGTCTGCGACGAGACGGCGCCGATCTCCGTGGCGGCGACCTGGCTGCGCTCGGCGAGCTTTCGGACTTCCGACGCGACCACGGCGAAGCCGCGGCCATGTTCGCCGGCCCGGGCGGCCTCGACCGCCGCGTTGAGGGCCAGCAGATCCGTCTGCCGTGCGATCTCCTGCACGATGGTGATCTTTTCGGCGATGGTCTGCATAGCCTCGACCGCGCGCTTGACCGCTTCGCCGCTGGCCTCGGCGTCCTTGGCCGACTGGCGGGCGATTTTTTCGGTCTGGCTGGCGTTGTCGGCGCTCTGTTTGATATTGGCGGCCATCTGCTCCATCGAGGCGGAGGCTTCTTCGGCGGCGGCGGCCTGCTCGGTCGCGCCTTGGCTGACCTGCTCGGCGGCCGACGACAGTTCCTGGCTTCCCGAAGAGACATTGTCCGATGCGCTGCGGGCGTCGTTAATCACGCCGCGCAGACGCTCAATCATCCGCTCCAGGGCCAGGCCGAGGGTGTCGCGGTCTGACAGGGGCTTGACCTCGACGGTCAGATCGCCGTCGGCGATCTGGTCGGCCGCCCCCGCCGTGAGCTGCATGTTGTCGATCAGAGTATTGACCGCATTTTTCATGCGTTGGTGGTCGCCACTGCAGTCGATCTCAACGCGTTGCCCCAGATCGCCAGTGCTAACCAGATTGAGGACGCGATTACCCTCGGCGATGGGCAGCAGGATGGCGTCCAACATGCCGTTGATCCCAGCAATAGACTTGGCGAAATCACCGACAAAATGTTCTGCCTCGCCCCGTTCGCTCAGGCGACCGGCAGTGGCGGCGACGATCAGGCGCTGAATCTCGGTGATGATCGCCTTGAGATTGCCTCGCAAGGTCTCGATGGTGTCGTTGATGAAGGCCTTCTTGCCGGGGAACTGCTCCAGCGGCGCCTCGAAATTGCCCTCGCCGAATTCCTTGACGCAGGCCATCGCCTTCTTCTTCACTGCGATGTGGCCGGCC
>FSWM01000300.1_pt1 | contig 26277 bp, 24 predicted proteins | sample 1637841 | NCBI WGS metagenome assembly FSWM01 (sample SAMEA3914789, study PRJEB12502) | metagenome | biome: forest; material: soil | place: Canada | collected 2011-07-03 | depth 0.3 m | reverse complement strand
TACGCGGTGCCCGACAATGTCCGCAGCATCCAGCTGACCGGCACGGGGACAACCGCCACCGCCAACGCCTCGGGCGGCGATTATCTGTGCAGCGTCGGCGGCGGCAACACCCTGGTGGGCAGCGCCGTGGGCAACGACACCTTCACCGTCGCCCACAGCAATGACGTGGTGGTGGTCGCGGCCGGCGCCGTCAATGACACCATCGACACCTATGTCGGCTACGCCCTGCCGGCCAACGTCCAGAACCTGATCGGCAAGGGCGCCAATGGACTCACCCTTACCGGCAACAGCCTGGCCAATGTCATCACCGCCAATAGCGGCGCAGACACCCTGACCGGCGGCGGCGGGGCCGACACCTTCGTCGTGGCGCCGGGACAAAAGGCCGAGACCGTCACCGACTTCACCGTCAGCGACCGGATCGACATCACCGCCTATCTGGCCAAGGGGTTGAACCCGACCTTTCACGATTTTGGGACCTATTCCACGGCCAGCTTCACCACGGGTGAGACCATCACATTGCTCGGCGTCCACGCCAGCGACCTGCAGATTTCGGGGCACTACATCGTCTAGCAGCAATCATTTCGCCAGGGCGATTTCGCGGGCTGAGAGGCGGTTGGCGGCGCGCCTTTTCCACCCAGGATCGTTGTTGCGGAAGCGTAATGAATCCGATGGTTAGCGCGTTTTTATCCACAAAGCTTCTCGGTGCGTTAGCCCCGTTCATGCGTATGTCGGCAGGCACGAGTGACGAGCCTCCGCCATGCCCAAACAAAATCTCAAGGCGGATTTCTTCTGGCCTTTGATCGTGCTGGCGGTTTTCGCCCTCGCACTGCTCGTCGCCATGGCCTTTCTGCTGGTTGACCAGTTCGACGTCGCGGCCCGGACGCGCGAGCAGGCGGTGGTTGAGAATGGCCTTGCCGAACGCACGGTCGAGGTCGGTCAGATGATCGCGCCCCAGGTCGAATGGGATGAGGCGGTCCGGCATCTGGACAATCGTTTCGATCCGGCCTGGGCCCGGGACAATGTCGGCGGCTATCTCAACCTCGTGGACGGGTTCGACAAGACCTTCGTCCTCGACCGCAACGACCGTCCTCTGTTCGCCTCGGATGGGGCTGTCCCGGTCGACGTCGAGCAATATGCAGCCCTGGAGGCGCAGAGCCGCCCGCTCGTCCAGGCGGTTCGCCAGGCCGAGGCTCGGCGCGGTCCGGCCAGGCCGTCACCCCAGACGGGCAGGGTGTTCGCCGCGCCGATCCAGGCAGGCGCTATCGGCCGCCAGGATGGCAAGCTCTTTGTCCTGACCGCTTCGCTGGTTCAGCCCGACGTGGGCGCGGCCAGGCCGCTTGGGCCGCGGTCGCCGATTGTGCTGGCGCGGATGGTGATCGATCAACCCTTTCTCGACGCCTTCGCCGAGCGGTTCCTGCTGCAAAATCTGCATATCCAGCCAGAGGACGCCCGGCTGGCCAAGGGCGAGGCCCACATCGCCATCCGCGATGGCCGCGGACGCGCAGTGGCCAGCCTGGCCTGGACGCCTCAGGATCCTGGCCGCGCCCTGGTGCAGCACCTGGTCACCCCGGTCCTGGTGGTGGTCATGCTGCTGTTCCTGCTGGCCCTGCTGCTTTACCGCCGCAGCGTGGCGGTGGCCCGGCATATGATCGCCAGCGAGGCCCGGGCGGCCCACCTGGCCTATTATGACGCCCTGACCGGCCTGCCCAACCGGGTGATGTTCTTCGATCGGCTCGGCCACGCTCTGGACCAGATGCGACGCGGCCATCACCGGGTGGCGGTGCACTGCATCGATCTGGATCGCTTCAAAGAGGTCAACGACACCTTCGGCCATCATGTGGGCGACCAGCTGATCCAGGAGGCGGCCAAGCGCATGGCCGCCCAGTGCCGGGCGTCCGACACCTTCGCCCGCTTGTCGGGCGATGAGTTCGTCGTGGTTCAGACCCATGCCAGCGCCCGCAGCGCCGCCGCCCTGGCCGACCGGCTGGCCAAGACCATGGCCCAGCCGATCAAGCTGGGGTCCGTGCGCATCTTTGTCGGTTGCTCGATCGGGGTTTCGCTGTTGGCCGAGGGCGAAATCGAACCCGCCGAAGCCCTGCGCCAGGCCGACCTGGCGCTCTATCGCGCCAAGCAGACCAGCAAGGGCCATTTCTGCTTCTACGAGATCGAGATGGATGCGGCGGTGAAGACGCGCCGGGCCCTGGAGGTCGATCTGCGCGACGCCTTGGCGCGGGGCGAGATTCGCATGGTCTATCAGCCCCAGGTGAACGGCCACGGCGTCATGACCGGGGTCGAGGCCCTGGCCCGTTGGCGCCATCCCGAGCGCGGCGACATACCCCCGGCCTATTTCGTGTCGATCGCCGAAGAGTGCGGCTTGATCGTCGAGCTGAGCATGTTCACCCTTCGTCGGGCCTTTGAGGACTCCCGGCGCTGGGAGCACCTGAAGGTCAGCGTCAACCTGTCGGCCACCCAGCTGCGGATGAAGGATTTCCCGCGCCGGGTCGCCGAACTGGTGGAAGAGCTGCAGGTCGATCCCGGCCAGTTCGAGCTGGACATCACCGAGGCCTTCCTGCTCGGCGATGACCTCGACACCCAGGACATGCTCAGGCAACTGCGGGACATGGGGTTCGCCCTGGCCCTGGACGATTTCGGCGCCGGCTTTTCCAGCCTCAGCTACCTCAAGCGTCACCCGATCAACCGGATCAAGATCGACCGCTCGTTCGTCGCCAATCTGGGCGTCGACGCCGAGGCCGACGCGGTGGTCAACGCCATCGTCCAGCTGGCGGGGGCCCTGAACCTGGCGGTGACCGCTGAGGGGGTGGAGACCATCGAGCAACTCGAACAGCTGACTGACGCCGGCTGTTCCGAGGTCCAGGGCTTCCTCTTCAGCCGGCCGGTGAGCGCCAGCGAGGTCGACCGGCTCTACGCCTCGCGCCTCGTGGCCCTGGTTCACCAGTCGGCCTGATCGCTACATCCCGCTCCACCGGGCGAGCTTCAGATCGACCAACGGCGTGCGAACCACCACCGCGCCCAGCCGCTCATAGGGCTCGACCTGTTCAGGCGGGACCGTATCGGTGGTCAGCAGCACGGCGATCTCGCGGGCCGGGGTCACCACAAACGGCGAGGCGGCTCCCAGCTTTTCCGGCGACCCGAGCACGATGGTTTCGGCGGCCGCGGCGACCAGGGCGCGCTTGATGGCCGCTTCTTCGGGGTCGCCGGTGGTCAGGCCGATCTCGGGATGGATGCCGGTGACGCCCATGAAATAGGTGTCGGCGTGGATGCGCCCTATGGCCTCCATCGCCGCCGCGCCCACCGCGACCATGGAGTGCTTGAACAACCGCCCTCCAATCAGGATCACTTCGGCGGCGTGATCGATCAGCTCCACGGCCACGGACGGGCTGTGGGTGACGATCGTGGCTTCAAGGCGCCGGTCGAAGGCGCGGGCCAGCTGGACCGCCGTGGTGCCGCCATCGACGAACACCACCTGGCCAGGGCGGATCATCGCCGCCGCCGCGCGACCGATGGCGGCCTTTTCCACCGTCGACAGCGCCTGCCGGGCGCCGAAGTCGCCCGCCGCGCGCGAGGCGGGCAGGGCGCCCCCATGCACCCGTTGCAGCAGCCCCTCACGCGCCAGCTCGCGCAGGTCGCGGCGGATGGTGTCCTCCGACAGGGACAGGGCGGCGGCGAGGGTCTTGGCCACCACCCGGCCGTCGCGACGAAGCACGTCGAGGATGTGTTGCTTGCGTTGCTCGGTGAGCATGGCGTCTCCGAAAGCCTTCATATGGATGCACGAAAAATCTTGTTCCTGCACGAATATGCCGGTATCAGGGCGTCATGTCACTCGCCGATCGCATCAAAATCCGCCAGGTCCGCCTGTTGTCCGACGACTGGTACGTGCTGAAAAAGACCACGTTCGACTGGCGCCGCGCCGACGGCGTCTGGCAGACGGTCAGCCGCGAGACCTATGACCGCGGCGATGGCGCGACCCTGCTGCCCTATAATCTGGCCAATCGCACCGTGCTGCTCACCCGCCAATTCCGCTATCCCGCCTATGCCAGCGGCTATGACGACTTGATGATCGAAGCCGCGGCGGGCCTTCTGGACAAGGCCGAGCCGGAGGCGCGCATCCGGGCCGAGGTGGAGGAGGAGATCGGCTACCGCCTGGGGGCGGTGCGCAAGATCTTCGAATGCTTCATGAGCCCGGGTTCGGTCACTGAACGCCTGCACTTTTTCGTCGCCGAATATGACGCCTCCATGCGCGTGAATGACGGCGGCGGCGTCGAGGCGGAGGGCGAGGAGATCGAGGTGCTGGAACTGCCCCTGGATCAGGCCCTGGCCATGGTGGAGCGGGGCGAGATCGTCGACGCCAAGACCATCCTGCTGCTGCAACATGCGGCGCTGTCGGTGTTCGCGTGAGGTCGGCCGGGCGGGCCAGCAGCAACTCTATGACGCCGACTGTCCCCGCCACGCCGCCGCCCGCGCGACCCACATCAGGCCCGTCCAAGGCCCGTCCGGCGTCTCCAAGGTAAAATCGCGCGTGGCGTCGCGTTCCAGGCCTATGCGCCACATCACCGCTTGGGAGCGCAGGTTCTGAGGCGCGGTGTAGCTGAGCACCTCAGCCAGGCCGCTGCGGTCAAAACCGTCTTTCAGCGCCGCCCGCGCGCCTTCCGAAGCATAGCCTTGACCCCAGGCCGCCCGCACCAATCGCCAGCCGATCTCGACGCCGCCGGCGGCCGGATTATCGTCCGGAACCGGCATCAGGCCGACATAGCCCAGAAAGACGCCGTCCCGCCGCTCCAGAGCCCAGCGGCAAAAGCCGAGCCGGTCAAAGGCTGCGCGATAGCGTTCCAGCTTGGCCTGGCTCTTGTCGCGGCTATTGACCGGCATGTCGACCATCACCGCCGGATCGGCGTGCAGGGCCACAAAGGCGTCGGCGTCATCGTCGCGCCAGGGGCGAAGCGTTACGCGGTCCGTATGGAGGATCATCGCGAGAGGACCGGCGTGCACATCGGCGGAATGATGCGCTGGATGAGCAGGCTCATGGGACCCTCCGATTTCGCCGTGCGTCGCAGATTACGCCCCCGCGCCACTGGAGCCAACCGGGGCGCTGGCGGCTGGTTCACCTCAGCCCATAGCCCCGCGCCATGGTCGCGGCGAAGATCGGGATCAGGGCGAACAGCGCCACCTGGGCCAGGATATAGCGCCGCACGCCGCGCACCTGGGCCTCGTCCAGCGAAAAGTCCGGTTCGGCCCGCGCCTGGCGCCGCCAGGCCAGGATGCGCAGGGTCGGCGGGACCGACAGCAGGCCGACCAGGGCGAAGGCGCTGATCTTGGCCCAGAAGAAGGGGTTGGGCAGATAGGCGCCGGGGCCCTTGACCCCGTAGAAAACCCGCAGGAAGCCGACGACCAGCACCGCTCCCGCTATGGCCCCATAGTGCAGGTCGACCAGGCCCAGCCGCCGCAGGGCTGCGCCGCCCAGGCCGGGCCGGACCATGGCCAACTCCGCGGCGAGGATCGCCGCCAGGCTGAACACCAGCAGGTGATGGGCGATGGCGAGCGCCAGATCGGTCATGGTTGCGTCTCCTTCGAACCGAGATTTGACCCCGACTATGACACCATAAATTTACAACGTAAATAATAAATCGAATGCTGACCTGCCCGAACCAAAGGAAAGATCGCCGGCGGCCTCATCAGGGCTGTTGCGCTCGCCAGAGCGATGCTACCGCAGAGGCTCTTTGTTCGGAGACGTTGATTTGGCCACGAAACAAACGCCCGGCCGCGCCCGGCGCTCGGGCAATCCGGCCGCCCTGATGATGACCCTTCGCCGGCTTCATCTCTATCTCGGCCTGTTCATCGCCCCCAGCGTGCTGTTTTTCGCCGCCACAGGGTCGCTGCAACTGTTCAGCCTGCATGAGGACCATGCCGGCTATGAAGCCCCGGAGCTGTTCGAAAAGCTGGGCTCGCTGCACAAGGACCAAGTCTTCATCCTGCCCAAGCATCATGAACACGCCAAGGCCCCCTCGGAAATGCAAGGGCGGCCGGGCGCGACACAGGCCCGCGCCCCAGACGCTGAACCCCCCATGCCGGTCAAAGTGCTGGCGCTGAAATGGCTGTTTCTGGCCGTGGCCCTTGGCTTGATCGCCTCGACCCTGCTGGGACTCTGGATGGCCCTGGTCACGGCTCGGGGCAAAGGACTGGCCTGGCTGGTGCTGGCGGCCGGCGTCGTGCTGCCGGTGGCCCTGGCGGCCTTCTAGCACAATCCACAGCAGGCTTGCGCGGCGCCCATGGGCTTGGGGTATGATCGCCCACCCCCGTTCGGAGACCGGCTTGATGAAATATCTGCACACCATGGTGCGCGTGCGCGACCTCGACGCATCGCTCGACTTCTATTGCGCCAAGCTGGGGCTGGTGGAGGCGCGCCGGATCGACAATCCCGCGGGGAAGTTCACCCTGGTCTTCCTCTGTGCGCCGGACGATCTGGAGCGCGCCAAGGCCGACCAGGCGCCCATGGTCGAGCTGACCCATAACTGGGATCCGGAGGACTATCAGGGCGGCCGCAATTTCGGCCACCTGGCCTATCAGGTCGATGATATCTACGCCGTCTGCGCCAGGCTGGCCGAGGGCGGCGTGACCATCAACCGGCCGCCGCGCGACGGGCACATGGCCTTTGTCCGCTCGCCGGACGGGATTTCGGTGGAGCTATTGCAAAAAGATGGCTCCTTGCCTTCGGCTGAGCCATGGGCGTCGATGCCGAACACCGGGAACTGGTAGTCTGGCTGGAACTGGTCGCGGCTGACCTTTTGAAAGATCAGCCGCGATAGCAGGTCAGAGGCCCAGGGCGATCCTGACCGCCGGGTGAACGATCTCGCCGCCTACGACATTCAGGCCGCCGGCCAGGTGGGCGTCGTCTTCCAGGGCCTTCTTCCAGCCCTTGTTGGCCAGGGCCGAGACGAAGGGCGCGGTCACCGCGTTCAGGGCGTAGGTCGAGGTCAGGGGCGCGGCGCCCGGCATATTGGCTACGCAATAGTGGATCACCCCGTCGACCACATAGGTCGGCTCGGCATGGGTGGTGGCGCGCGAGGTTTCGAAACAGCCGCCCTGGTCGATCGCCACGTCCACCAGCACCGAACCGCGCTTCATCTTCGACAGGTCGGCGCGGCTGACCAGCTTGGGCGTCGAGGCGCCGGGCAATAGCACGCAGCCGATCACCAGGTCGGCGCCATGCACGGCCTCGGCCACGGCGTCGGGGGTCGAGAACACCGTGTGCACCCGGCCGGAGAACTGCACGTCCAGGGCTTCCAGGCGCGTGGCGGAAATGTCGAACAGGGTCACGTCGGCATGCATGCCCACGGCCATCTGCGCGGCATGGGCGCCGGAGACGCCGCCGCCCAGGATCACCACCTTGGCGGGGGCCACGCCCGGCACGCCGCCCAGCAGCATGCCGCGTCCGCCGGCGGGGGCCAGCAGGCTGGCGGCGCCGACCTGAACGGCCATGCGTCCGGCGACCTGGCTCATCGGCGCCAGCAGCGGCAGCGAGCCGTTGGGGCCGGTGACGGTCTCATAGGCGATGCAGGTGGCGCCGGACTTGGCCAGGCCATGGGCCTGTTCGGGATCGGGGGCCAGGTGCAGATAGGTGAACAGCACATGGTGCGGCTTCAGGCGCGCGATCTCGACCGGCTGCGGTTCCTTGACCTTGACGATCAGTTCGCCGTTCTCGAACACGGCGTCGGCGGTGGGGACGATCTTGGCCCCGGCGGCGGCATAGGCGGCGTCGGCGATGTCGATGCCGGCGCCGGCATGGGTTTCGACGAACACCTCATGGCCCTGGCGGACCAGACCGCTGACCACGCCCGGCGTCAGGCCGACGCGGGATTCGAGGGTCTTGATTTCCTTGGGAACGCCGATCCGCATAGCCGTCTCCTGAAATATGTTGGGTTCTGTGATCCTAGTCCAGATAACGCGGTGCTTCCTGCGAAATTACAGGCGCCCGAAGGCGCCGAATTGGCGTATTCTGCCGCCAAGCTGGATGTGAATGGAGGAATCCGCGAACATGGACGAAAAGGACCGCGCGATCCTGCGCACGCTCCAGGCCGATGGCCGTCTTTCCAATACCGAATTGGCCGAGCGGGTGCACCTGTCGGAATCGGCCAGCCTGCGCCGCATCCGCAGCCTGGAGGCTTCGGGCCTGATCCGCGGCTACACCGCCCTGGTGGATCAGAAAGCGGCCGGCTATGCGCTGAGCGTGTTTTTGACCATCACCCTCAATTCCCAGTCCCAGGCGGCGCTGTCGGCCTTTGAGGAGGCCGCCGGCAAGGTGCCGGAGATCATGGAATGCTATTTGATGACCGGCGAGGCCGACTATCTGATGCGGGTGGTGGCGCGCGACGTCGATGCGTTCGAGGCCCTGCACGCCGGCGCCCTGACCCGGTTGCCGGGGGTGGTGCGCATCTCGTCCAGCATCGCCCTGAGGACGACGGTGCACAGGACCGCGCTGCCGCTCTAGTTTTCGCCGTCATCCCGGACTGCCTGCAAGGCAGAACCGGGACGTCGCAAGCCGAGCCCCCTAGAACCAGGCCCGCACCCCCGCCACGACCCTTGCGTCCTGTGTCCGTTCGCCCGCGGCTTTGGCCATACGCGCGGTGTCGCCGAACGAGGCCTGCTCGCTGAAGCCGATATAGGGCGCGAACCGGCGGGAGATCTCATAGCGCAGGCGCAGGCCGGCATCGAGGTCGGACACCCCCGCGCCGACGCGCCGGGCGGGATCAGCGCGGCTATAGAGATTGAGCTCGGCCTGCGGCGACAGGATCAGGCGCTGGGTCAGCAGCAGGTCATAGCCGGCCTCGGCCTTGGCGGCCCCTCGGCCGTCCTGGCCTAGATAGCCTGTGACGGAAAAATGGATGCGATAGGGCAGCAGGCCCTCGACGCCCAGCGCCGCCCAGCCGCGTCCCGGCCCGGAATCCAGATCGTAACGCGCGCCGGCCTGCACATCGAAATAGGGACTGATCGGGCGGTCGTAGAGCAACTCCTGCTGGCCGTCCTCGACCTTGCCGCGCTGGTCCAGGCGGCCCTCGCTCTTGATCCACAGGCGATCCTCGTCGGTGCCGACCCAGCCTTCGCCCACCCAGCGCAGATCCGTCCCGTCGCCGGTGGCGCGCGCTTCGAGCTGGTCCAGGCTGGCATGGGCGAACACCCGCTGATCGTCGATCGGTGCGCCGAACGGAGCGGCTTCAGTCGCGGCGCTCGGCGCCATGCCGCTCGTCTGGGCGTGGGCGGCGTTCGAGGCGAGGGCCAGGATGAACGCGGCCAGGCGGAGGCCCTTCACGCCACCACCACGGTGCGGAACATGCCGGTCTCCATGTGGTACATCAGGTGGCAGTGAAAGGCCCAATGCCCCGGCGTGTCGGCGACGAATACCAGGCTGGTTCGCTCGCTCGGCTTGACGTTCAAGGTATGTTTCAGCGGCCGGCGGCCGTCCTGCCCGTTTTCCAGCTGGAACAGGAAGCCGTGCAGATGGATCGGATGCTCCATCATGGTGTCGTTGATCAGGACCAGGCGCACGGTTTCCCCCAGCCCGATTCGCACCGGGCCGGCCTGCGAAAACTTCCGTCCGTCGAAACCCCAGGTCCAGCGTTCCATATTGCCGGTCAGGTGGAATTCGATGGTGCGGCTGGGGATCAGGTCGGGCAGGGGACTGGCCGCCTTGAGGTCGGCATAGGTCAGGGCGCGGCGATCATCGCCATCCAGGCCGTCGCCCGCCTCGTCCAGGCGCGAGCGCGGCGCGGCGGCGACATTGTCGACATTGACGCCGGTTGGGACGCCGGTTGGGACGCCGGTTGGGCCGCCGGTTGGGCCGCCGGTCGGTCTGGGACCTGATGGCGCAGCGTCCATCTTCATGCCGGCCATGGCGGGGTCTGACATGTCCATTCCGCCCATATCCATTCCACCCATGCCCATGTCGGTCATGGTGCGCACCGGGCGCGGATCCATGGGCGGGACCGCGGCCACCAGGCCCGGGCGCGGCGCTAGGGTGGCGCGAGCATAGCCGCTGCGGTCCTCGGCCTGGGCGAACAGGCCATAGGCGCGGTCTTCCTTGGGTTGGACGATCAGGTCATAGGTCTCCGCCACCCCGATGCGGAATTCCTCCACATCGACCGGCTCGACATCCGTGCCGTCGGCGGCGATCACGGTCAGGGTCAGGCCTGGAATGCGGATATCGAAAGTGGTCATGGCCGAGCCGTTGATCACCCTCAGGCGGACGCGCTCGCCCGGCCTGAACAGGCCGGTCCAGTTGGCCGTCGGCGATGCGCCATTGATCAGATAGCTATAGGCCGCGCCGCTGACGTCCTGGATGTCGGTGGAGCTCATGCGCATGCGCGCCCACAGGGCCGCCTCGCTCAAGGCCGGCTTGACCCCATGATCGCGGGCGTCGCGCACCAGGTCGCCGAACGTGCGGCGGCCATAATCGTAATAGTCGCTCTGCTGCTTGAGATTGGCGACGATGCTCATGGGATCGGCGTCGGTCCAGTCCGACAACAGGATCACGTGCTCGCGGTCCGCCTGGACATGCTCGCCGCCGCGCGGCTCCAGGATCAGGGCGCCGATCAGGCCCGTCTGTTCCTGCATGCCCGAATGGCTGTGGTACCAATAGGTCCCGGCCTGCCGGACCGGAAAGCGGTAGGTGAAGGTCTCGCCCGGCGCGATGCCGCGAAAGCTCAGGCCCGGCACCCCATCCTGGTCGGCGGGCAGGCGCAGGCCGTGCCAGTGGATCGAGCTGGTTTCAGCCAGTCGGTTGGTGACGGCGATGGTGGCCTCGTCGCCCTCGCGCAGCCTCAGGATCGGCCCCGGCAGGCTCCCATTGACCACGGTCGCGCGCCGCGGCCGTCCGGTCAGATTGACCGGGATCTCGCTGAGCGTCAGGTCGATCCGGCCCGCCGTCGGAACGACCGTCTGTCCTGCGGCGATGGCGGGCCGAAGTCCGGCCGTCAGCCCCGCCAGGGTCAGGCCGGCGACGAAGCGGCGGCGGTCAGCACGGCGAAAGACTGTGGACATGATCACTGCGAATGGCCCCTCCGCAACGGAAGGTCAAATCCAGATGCGGTTTATCGCCACCGATTGACGCGGCGGCAGTCTGGCAAGGCCTTCCATTTCGTTGCAGAGTTTGGCTCAGCGATGATCGCACCTGTCCGGCGACGGATCTACGGAGGAAACAGTGGGCGTACTTGACGGCAAGGTGGTTCTGGTAACCGGCGGCGGCAATGGCATTGGCCGGGAATGCGCTCTGCTGGCCGCGCGCGAGGGCGCCAAGGTCCTGGTCAACGATCTGGGCGGCAGCGTCTCGGGCGGCGACGAAGGCTCAACCGGACCCGCCGAATCCGTCGCCAATGAAATCCGCGAGGCGGGCGGCGAGGCGGCTTTCAATTCCGAAAGCGTCACCTCCATGGCTTCGGTCAAGGCCATGGTCGAGCAGGCCAAGGACACCTTCGGCGGGCTGCACGCCATCATCAATCCCGCCGGCATCCTGCGCGACGGCATGTTCCACAAGATGGCCGACGCCGACTGGGACGCGGTGATCGAGGTGCATCTGCGCGGCGCCTACAACGTCACCCGCGCCAGCGTCGAGCTGTTCCGCGAGCAGCAGGACGGCGCCTATGTGCTGTTCACCTCGACCTCCGGTCTGATCGGCAATATCGGCCAGGCCAACTATGCGGCCGCCAAGCTGGGGGTGATGGGCCTGTCGCGGATCATCGCCATGGAGGGCGCGCCCAAGAACGTCCGCTCCAACATCATCGCCCCGTTCGCCTGGACGCGGATGATCGCCACCATCCCGATCAAGGACGAAGCCTCGGCCCAGCGGGTCGAGCGGATGAAGAACGCCATGCGCGCCGACCAGGTGGCCCAGCTGGCCGTGGCCCTGTGCTCGCCCCAGGCCAAGGAAACCAACGGCCAGATCTTCGCCGTGCGCGGCAATGAGGTGGTGTTGTTCAACCAGCCGCGTCCGGTTCGCTCGGTGGCGCGGATCGAGGGTTGGACGCCCGAGACCTTGATCGCCCAGGCCCTGCCGTCGATGAAGGCCAGCTATACCGACGTCGGCGCCACCGCCAGCGTCTTTCCCTACGACCCCATCTGATCGCGCGCGGAGACAGCCATGAGCGAAACCTCGTCGGCCGGTGTCGGCCTCTCCGCCTGGGGCGCCTATGCGCCCCGCCTGCGCCTTAGCCGCAAGGCCGCGGCCCAGGCCAATGCCTGGATCGCGCCGGGCCTGGCTGGCAAGGCCAAGGGCGAGCGGACCATGGCCAATTGGGATGAGGACGCCTTGACCATGGCGGTCGAGGCCGCGCGTGACGCCCTGGGGCCGGATGACGACCGCTCCCAGGTGGGCGCGCTCTATTTCGCCTCGTCCACCGCGCCGTTCAGCGACCGGCTGAATGCGGGCATCCTCGCCTCGGCTTTGACCCTGGAGCCCTCGACCGCGTCGGCGGACGTCACCGGCTCCCAGCGGGCAGGGCTCACGGCCCTGGCCCAGGCGCTGAATGCAGTCAGGGCCGGCGCGGCCCAGACCGCCCTGGTGGCCGCGGGCGAGCATCGCCGGGCGCGCGCGGCCTCGGCCCAGGAACTCGAATTCGGCGACGGCGCGGCGGCCTTCCTGGTTTCGGCCGAGGACCTGGTCGCCGATTATCTCGGCCATGGCTCGGTGACCGCCGACTTCGTCGACCATTTCCGCGGCGCCGACAGCGAGTTCGACTATTACTGGGAAGAGCGCTGGATCCGCGACGAAGGCATCATCAAGCTGGTCCCGCCGGCGATCAAGGCGGCGCTGGCCAAGGCGGGGGTCACCGGCGACCAGGTCACTCATTTCTGCTTTCCCTGCACCTTCGCGGGCCTGGCCGGCAATGTCGCCAAGGCTTCGGGGATCGCAGCCGAAGCGGTGCGCGACAATCTCGCCGCCCAGATGGGCGAGGCGGGCTCGGCCCATGGCCTGGTGCTGCTGGCCCACGCCCTGGAAAACGCCAAGCCCGGCGACATCATCGTGGCCGCGCAATTTGGCGGCGGCGCCGAGGCTTTGGTGTTCCGGGTCACGGACAAGCTCGCGGACAGACGCCCGGCGCGCGGCGTCACCGGCGCGCTCGCTGACCGCCAGGAAGAGACCAACTATCTGAAATTCCTGTTCTTCAACGGCCTGGTCGACTGGGACAAGGGCATGCGGGCGGAGAAGGACAACAAGACCGCCCTGACCACCCTCTATCGCAACAGCGACATGATCCTGGGCCTGGTGGGCGGGCGCTGCACCGAGACCGGGGTGGTGCAGTTTCCACGCACCCGCATCTCGGTGGCCCCCAACAACCCCACCGTCGACACCCAGGAGCCTTACAAGTTCGCCGAGCGGAAGGCCGAGGTGCTCACCTGGTCAGCCGACTACCTGACCTTCGCCATGGCCCCGCCCAACCACTACGGCACTATCGTCTTCGAGGGCGGTGGCCGCATTTTCATGGACATCACCGACGTGGAGCAGGGGGACGTGGATTCCGGCCTGCCGGTGAAGATGGTGTTCCGCCTCAAGGAGGTGGACGAGAAGCGCGGCTTTCGCCGCTATTTCTGGAAGGCGACGCCGGACCGCTCGCGGGCAGCCAAGGCGATCGCGGCTGAATAACGGACGAACGAGACCAACCTAACGGACACGAAGGAGTTCGGTCATGGCTGCAGGCATTCGCGACAAGGTCGCCGTCATCGGCATGGGCTGTTCCAAGTTCGGCGAGCGCTGGGACGCCGGGCCGGATGACTTGATGGTCGAGGCCTATCTGGAGGCCATGGGCGACGCCGGCATCGAGCCGACCCAGCTCGACGCCGCCTGGTTCTCCACCCATGTGGACGAGTTCGGCACGGGCAAGGGCGGCACGCCGCTGTCCATCGCCTTGCGCCTGCCCAATATCGCCGTGACCCGGGTCGAGAACTTCTGCGCCTCGGGCTCGGAGGCGTTCCGCGGCGCGGTCTATGCTGTGGCCGCCGGCGCGGCGGACATCGCCCTGGCCGTAGGGGTCGAGAAGCTGAAGGACACCGGCTATGGCGGCCTGCCGGTGGGCAATGCCGGCACCCTGAACCCTCAGGTCGCGCCGAACGGTTCGGCGCCGGGCAATTTCGCCCAGCTGGCCTCGGCCTACCGGGCCAAGCACGGCGTCTCCAAGGAGGACCTGAAGCGGGCCATCGCCCATGTGTCGGTCAAGAGCCACGCCAACGGGGCCAAGAACAAGAAGGCCCACCTGCAGAAGGCGGTCACCGAAGAGCAGGTGATGAACGCGCCGATGATCGCTGAGCCGCTCGGCCTGTTCGACTGCTGCGGGGTCTCCGACGGTGCGGCGGCGGCCATCGTCACCACACCGGAGATCGCCCGCAGCCTCGGCAAGCGCAATCTGGTCATGGTCAAGGCCCTGCAGCTGTCGGTGTCCAACGGCTATGAGAGCCAGTTCAACGGCTGGGACGGCTCCTATTTCCACACCGCCCGCATCGCCGCCAAGAAGGCCTATCGCGAGGCCGGCATCGACAATCCGCGCAAGCAGATCTCGATGATGGAGGTGCATGACTGCTTCTCGATCACCGAGCTGGTGACCATGGAGGACCTGTTCATCAGCGAGGAGGGCCGCGGCTGGCGCGACGTGATGGACGGCTTCTACGACGCCGACGGCGGGGTGCCCTGCCAGATCGATGGCGGCCTCAAATGCTTTGGCCACCCCATCGGGGCCTCGGGCCTGCGCATGCTGTACGAGATGTATCTGCAGCTGCAGGGCCGGGCGGGCGAGCGGCAGCTGGACAATCCGGTGATCGGCATGACCCACAATCTCGGCGGCTCACCCTCGACCAATGTCTGCTCGGTGGCCATCGTCGGCCAGGAAGGTGCTTAGGCCTTGGAGGATCGTCGGCGATCCGGGCAGGGGAGCGGGATCGCCGACGCCTTTCCGCATGATCAGACGCCGATATGGCGGCTGTTGCGGTTTTCTTCGCGGTTCAGGTGACGTTGCTGAACCTTGGTGATGTGGCCGCCGTGGACGCGGGCGTCGCGGCGGTCCTGACGGGCGATGCGCACGTCCGCGGCGCGCAGGCGATGGGCTTTGCGGACGCTGATCTCACCCGCCCGGCGTTCGGCGGCGATGCGGTGTTCCTGCTTTACGGTCCGGGCGAGCACCTGATGCTGGCGCGGATGGTGGTCGCCCCAGCGGGTTTCGGCCGAGGCGCCGCCGGCCGCGCCGCAAGCCATGACCAGACCCATGGCGACCAGAAGCGCGTTTCTCTTCACGTTCATGACACTGTCCTTTCAGTGGCGCCCGTGGCCGAGACAGTCCCGGTCCGAACGCCGCTGAACATGCCGCTGTGGGGCTGAACTCGATCTGAACCCGGCGCGTCAGCCCCTGTTCATCTCGGGATTGGGCATCTCGGGATCTGGTCAGCCGACGGCGTAGGCGGCAACCTCGTCGTGGTCGGTCAGGGCGTCCTCGATCGCCGCCAACAGGGCGGGAGCGGTGATCGGCTTGGCGATGTGACCGTCGGCGCCGGCTTCAAGGGCCGCGGCCACGTGTTCGGGCAGGGCGTTGGCCGACAGGGCCAGAATCGGCGTCGCCCGCCGGCCCTGTTCCAGGGCGCGCATGGCGCGAATCGCGGTCAGGCCGTCCATGATCGGCATCTGCAGATCCATCAGCACCAGGTCGAACGGCGTCCGCGTGAAGGCCTCCACGGCGGCCGCGCCGTTCTGCGCCATCTCCAGTTCGACACCGGCCCCACTGAGGATCAGTTCGACGACCTGGCGATTGATGGGGTGATCGTCGGCGACCAGGATTCGCAAAGGTTTGCCGTCGGCTTCGGCCCGCCCTGGAGTGGGTTCGGGCTGGACGCTTTCAGGAAGAATGGCGCCGCACGCCTCCAAAGACAGACAGAGGGTGAAGGTCGAGCCTCGTCCTGGCGTCGAAATCGCCGTCAACGCCCCGGCCATGGCTTGAGCGAGGTCGCGCGAAATCGAAAGGCCCAGGCCGGTGCCGCCGAACTGGCGGGGGATCGACCCGTCGGCCTGTTCAAAGCGCTGGAAGATGCGATCCGCCGCGGTTCCGTCAAAGCCGATGCCTGTATCGGAAACGGTGAACCTGTGGGGCTCGCCCGTCGCGCCGCGACTGACGACCAGGCGCACCATCCCTGTCGCGGTGAATTTCACCGCATTGCTGAGAAGGTTGTTGAGAATCTGCTGCAGTCGAGCCGGGTCGCCGAAATAGCCGCCACCGGCGTCGTTTTCGACCACAACCTCGAACCTCAGCCCCTTCTGTTCGGCCATGGGCCGGAACAGCGATCCGCATCGACGGGCTACGTCCTCGATATGGAACGGCTCGCGACGCAACTCCATCTTGCCGGATTCGACCCGCGCCAGGTCGAGGACGTCGGCCAGCAGCAACTCAAGCGTGATCGCCGAGTCCTGTATGATCCGCACCATCTCGCGCTGCTTGGGGTTCAGATCGGTGTTGGCCAGGACGCTGACGACGCCGGTGACGCCATTCAAGGGCGTGCGGATCTCGTGGCTCATATTGGCCAGAAATTCGCTCTTGGCCCGGCTGGCGCTCTCGGCTTGGTCGCGCGCCGCTCTCAGGTCCTCCGCGGTGGCCTTGCGTTCGGTGATATCGGCGCTGATCGCCACCAGATGGGGGGCCTCGTCCGCCCGCCTTGGAATGGCGATCTTCTTGGTTTGCAGATAGCGCAGGCCATTGGCGGTGGCGATCGGCTCCTCCGGCGTGATCTGCAGTTCGCCTGACTCCAGCACGGCCTTGTCGCGGGCGACGAAGAAATCAGCCTGGTCAGCCGGAAACAGGTCATAGTCGTTCTTGCCGATGATCTCCTCGCGCGGCCGTCCCAACAGGTCCACGCCGGCGCGATTGATCAGAACGATGCGGTGTTCGACACCCTCCTTGACCACCAGCATTTCCGGAATGGCTTCGATCACCGCGTTCAGGAACCAGCGGGCGCGCTCCAGGTCCGCTTCGGCCCGTTTACGCGCCGTGACATCGACACAGGCGGCGATGCAGGCGGGGCGCCCGACCACCGTCAGCGGGCTGATATAGGACAGGATGTCGAGCAATTGGCCGTCCGCGCGGACGTGTCGCCAACTGCGGCTTGGCCGATAGAGGAAGCGTTGGTCCGGCTCCTGGCGCGTGGCGGCCTGGCGTTCCTCCGGCGTCAGCAGGTCGCCGACGCTCAAGGTCAGAAACCGGGCCCGATCATAGCCATATTGCAGGCAAGCCGCCGGATTGACGTTGAGAATGGCGTAGGTTTCCTGGTCGAACACCACCAGCGGAACCGGATTTTCCTCGAACAGCAGCCGCAGCGCCGCTTCGCGCGGGGCTGCCGCCGCTTTCGCAGGACTCTCTTGCGCCGCTCGGAGCAGTTCCCGGGTCGCGGCGAGGCCGACATAGCATCCGCCGGAGACAAGGATGATGGTGTGCGGCAGGCTCGGGCCATCGTGGTCTAGCACGCTTTGCACGGCGTCGGCCAAGATGGTGTCAAGTTCGAGGCTCAGAGGGGAGCGATTCATCACCTGATCGACGGGGATGCAGCCATCCGCCGCGTCCGGCTGCCGATGAAATCTCATCGAAGCGAGTGCGGCGCGCTCGATCAGCCCCAGGGGCGCACCCATCCCATCGATCACGGCCAGGCCCAACAGTGATGGCTCGGCCTCGAAGCTGCGCCAAACCGCCGCGGCCGAGGTCTCTGGCGCCACCTGCGGCGCCGCCGTCATGATGTAATCCAGACTCATCGACGCCCCCGACAGCCTGAGAAGCCTATTCATCTGTGGCTAATAGAGCGCTAACAATTTAGCCAACACCAGATGGAATTACCTGAAATAACGCAGTTTTTGTCGATTTCATCCGGATATCGTCACCCGCTGTCCGCGGTCGCCATATTGGCCGACCCATGTGTTCAAGTAACAGTGTTCTCAAATATTTATCGAGAGGCCCCAGTGATCAGTCTTGGAGAGGATCGCAACGGGCGATCGGGAGCCGGCCATTGTGGCCGCGATGCGGTGTCTGGACGATTTCATGGCCGCCTTCAACGCGCGCGATCTCGCGGCGTTCGAAGGGGCCAGCTTTGCGCCCCCAGCGGGGTCGCAGGGAAAAAGTTAATTGACAGGGTGGCTTAGTCTATTTTGACAGGGTGCGTGCATGTTGACGGCCCGCGGGGACCGAAGCTTGATCTCGAACTTGCTTGACGAACGTCTGGACGAGATCGCGGCGCGCGCCCACGAAGGTGGGATAGCCCGGGTGCTGATCACGCTTGGCGTCGGCTATGTCGCGAGCGCCTTGATCGACTGGCGCACGGCGGCGGTCTGGACGGGCGCCATGGTTCTCCTGGAGCTTTGGGCCTGGTTCGCCACGCGGCGCCAGTTTCTGGGTTTGCCGCTGAATATCGGCCAACGCGCCGCCTATCTGCTGAACCTGACCACGGAATACGCCGTGTGGTTCACCCTTGGGCTGTTGCTTTGGCGCAGCGGAACGGTCGAAGGCCCGATTTGCGCGATCGCGATCTGGCTGGCGATCATCAGTTTCGCCCAAGGTTTCGCCTATCAGTCTCCCCTTGGGTTTTTCATCGGCGGCGTGATGCCGGCCATCGGCATGCTGGCGGCCAGCCTGCTGGCGCCGGTACGCGCGGGTCCGGGCGGACTGTTCGTGTCCGCAATCCTGTTGCTGGCGGTGGTTTTCATCGGCAATGGCGCGCGTATCACCATGGCCGCCCGGCGAAAATTCGATGAGGTGCAAAATCGTCTCGTCGCCAGCGAGGCCGGTTACCGGGTTTTGGCCGACAACATCAACGATGTGATCGCCCTGACCCGAGCCAATGGCGATCGCCACTACATCTCACCATCGATCGAGAAGGCCATCGGCCACAAGGTCGAGGATTTGCTGGCCACGCCCAACTACACCTATCTGCATCCGGACGACGCCAAGATGGTGCGGGCGGCGATCGCAAGTCTGGGACCCGACAGTCCCGAATGCCAGCTCGACTACCGGGTGATCCGCAAGGATGGCGGGGTGACCTGGGCGGAGACCATCTTCAGCCGCGTTCCGGATGATCATCCCCACGCGCCAGGCGACATTCTCAGCGTCTCGCGGGTGATCGACCGCCGCAAGGCCCTGGAAGAGGAGCTGTTGCACGCCCGGGAGCGGGCCGAAGCCGGCGCCCTGGCTAAGTCCGACTTTCTGGCCAACATGACCCACGAGCTGCGCACGCCGCTCAACGCCATCATCGGCTTTTCCGGCCTGCTGCGGGCCTCACCCACTCTGGTTGGTCAGGATGCTCGCCAGGCGCGCCTGGTCTATGAAGCCAGCGTCAGCCTGTTGGAACTGGTCAATAGTGTGCTGGACTTCTCCAAGTTCGAGGCCGGGGCGCTGGAACTCGACCCTGGGCCCTTCGAACTGCACGACTGGGTTGAGGCGACGGCGGACATGATCCGCCAGCAGGCCGAGACCAAGGGACTGTCCCTGACCATCGAGATCAACGGACCGCCGATCCATCTATTGGGCGACGCGGCGCGGCTGCGGCAGGTCTTGGCCAACCTGCTGTCTAACGCGGTCAAGTTCACCGCCGCTGGCGGAGTGAGCATCGCTGTGCGTGGGGTCGGCGATTCCGACCGGCCGATCTGGCGGTTTGAGGTCAGCGATTCCGGCGTCGGCATTCCGCCACACCAGATCGAGGCGGTGTTCGAGCGCTTCTCCCAGGCCGACGCCTCGATCTCCCGCCGGTTCGGCGGCACCGGCCTGGGCTTGGCGATCTCCAAGCGCATCGTCGATCTGATGGGCGGCCGCATCGGCGTGGCCAGCACCGAGGGGCAGGGGTCGACCTTCTGGTTCGAGGTTCCCCTGCCGGTGACCGAGCCGTTGGATCTCGACGCCAGCCCCGCCGCGGACGCCGCCGTGCTGGATCGGCCGATGCGGCTGTTGCTGGTGGAGGACATGGAGGTCAATCGCGAACTGGTCTGCGCTCTGCTCGCGCCCTTCGACGTGGAGGTGGTTTCCGCCGTCAACGGGGTCGAGGCGATCGACCGCGTGCGCGACGGCGCCTATGACATGATCCTGATGGACGTGCAGATGCCGGTGATGGACGGCCTGACCGCGACGCGCCGGATTCGCGCCATGGGGTCCAAGGCGCTGCGTGACGTGCCGATCATCGCCATGACCGCCAATGTCCTGCCCGAACAGATCGAACGCTGCCTGGAGGCGGGCATGAACGACCATATCGGCAAACCGATCAGCCCGGCCTCGCTGCTGGGCGCGCTGCAGAAATGGGGCGACAGGGCCGAGCGCGACGAGGCGGCGACCGCCGCTGTGGGCGCCGGCTAACCGGCGGATCGTCGCTCGCTGAACAGGCCTAAGCCGCCGCTCCGAATGACCGGCCGCAATCGCATCAGCTTTCCCAATGAGGCCGGCGCTGGCGCATCGCCGGCGCCGATTCCCGGATCAGGAACATGCCGGTCAGACCGATCGCCGTGGCCGCCATGTAGAAATAGGCCGGCGCCAATACGTCGCCGGTGGCCTTGATCAGCCAGGTGACCATCACCTGGGTCGTGCCGCCGAAGATGGCGATGACGCAGGCATAGACGATACCGAGCACGGTGGACCGGCTGGCCTTGCGCAGAGACTCGGTGATCGAGGCCATGATCACCCCGCCGCTGGTGGAGGCGCAGGCGGTGGTCACCAGCGTGATCAGGGCCAGGGTCGCACCGTCGCGATTGCGGTTGAGCAGCCAGAAGGCCGGCACGATGATCAGGAACAGCAGCACGCGCGGGGCGATCATGATCGGTCGCCGGCCGAACCGGTCGGACAGAATGGACCCGACGAGATTGGCGACGATGCCGGTGGCGCCATAGACCATGGTGGCGCTGAAGGCGACGGTGGCCTTCATGTGCAGAATCGAGCCGGCATAGGTGGTCGTATATTGCTGAACATAGGTGGCCACCGTGCCGCCCACGAGGATGGCGATGCTGCACAGGATCACGCGCAGCTGAGCGGGGTTGAAGGTCTCCGGCGCCAGATGGGCGGGTTCGGCGTGGTGCAGGGTTTCGGGCAGGGTCCGGCGAACCAGCAGGCCGAAGGGCAGCATCAGCGCCCCGATCAGAAAGGCGATCCGCCAGCCGAACTGGTCCAGCTGGCTACTGTCGAACAGATTGGCCAGGATCAGGCCGACGGTTCCCGCCAGCAAGGCCGCCACATTCTGGCTCACCGATTGCAAGCCGGTGAACAGGCCCCGGCGGCCCGGCGGCGCCGCTTCGAGCAGAAAGGCTGTCGTCGGGCCGATCTCGCCGCCAAGAGCAAAACCCTGGATCAGCCGGATGGCGACCACCAGGACCGGCGCCCAGGGGCCGATCATGGCGTAGGACGGACACAGGGCCAGGGCCAAAATCGCCGCCCCCATGAGAAAAAAGCTGATCAGCATCGCGGGGCGCCGGCCGAAACGGTCGCCGATCGAGCCGATCACGATGGCGCCCAGCGGGCGGGTGGCGAAGCCGGCGCCAAAGGTGGCCAGCGAGGCCATCAGGCCGACGAGCGGGTCGTGAGACGGGAAGAAGGCGCGGCCGATCTGGGCGGCGAAAAAGGTGAAGGTGGTGAAGTCATAGAACTCCAGCGCATTGCCGATCACCGCGGCCGTCACATGCAGTTTGGAAATCCCGGAATGCGGAGCTGAGGAGCCTCCGTTCGCGGGCGAAACCTTCGCCGTTCCTGCCACACCAAACTCCAGCCCGCCTGAGATCCCATCCTGAACGTGGGGGCGTTCGAACATCGGGTCAACGGGGGCTTAGTTTTTCTAATGCCTGGGTTTGACCGTTGGCCGTCGATCCCCCATGTGAAATCAGTGGCGCCGGCGATCGAGCGTCCTCCGAGCACGGACCGAAAACGCCGAGAATGGACCAAAAATGAGTGTCGCCTTCACCCGGGAAGAAGACAGCGAGGCCGCCGCGGCCAACCTGCCCGACCGACCGGTTTCACCCCATCCCAACCTGGTGACGGCCAAGGGGCTGGCCGAGCTCGACACCGCCCTGGCCTTGGCCCGCGCCGCCTATGCCGCGGCCCAGGCCGACGGCGAGGTCAGCGCCGACCGCACCGCCATGGCCCGCGCGACCCGGGACCTGCGCTATTTCGGCGCGCGCCGCGCCTCGGCGCAACTGACCGAGACTGAAGGACCCGTCGACGCGGTGCTGTTCGGGCGGGTGGTCACCGTCGACCGGGACGATGGCCGGCGCCAGGTGTTCCGTATCGTCGGCGAGGACGAGGCCGATCCGGCCCAGGGCGCCATCTCCTATATCTCGCCCCTGGCGCGCGCGGCCTTGGGCAAGTCGGTGGGCGACACGGTCATGGTCGGCGAGGCCGAGGTCGAGATCGTCGCCGTCGGTCCGGGCTAGGCGCCGCTGTGAGCGATCAAACAAAGCCGCTTTGCACCATCGGCTATCAAAGCGACACCCTGGATGGCCTGATCGGCCGGCTGCGCGCGGCGCAGGTCGCCGTGGTGATCGACGTCCGGGCGGTCGCGGCCTCGCGGAGGCCGGGCTTTTCCAAGACCATGCTGGGAAACAGCCTGCGCGCCGAGGGTATCGACTATGTGCATCTGCGGCCGCTGGGCACGCCCAAGGCCGGACGCGACGCCGCCCGCGCCGGACGCACGGCGCAGATGCGCGAAATTTTCAACGCGCACATGGCCGAGCCGGAGGCCGTCACCGCTTTGGGAGAAGCGGTGGCGATCGCCGCCGACCGGCCAGCCGCCCTGTTATGTTTCGAGGCCGACGCCCGCTGTTGCCACCGCGCCATTGTCGCCGACCAGATCCGCCAAAGGCTGCATTGTGAGGTGCTGGATCTCTGACCGGGCCTGTTGCCTCCGACGTCAAAACATCGCCTAGTTGACGTCAGGGGAGCCATTCGCACATGCACTACGACATCGTCATCGTCGGAGGCGGCGCGGGCGGTCTTGAGCTGGCCGCCCAACTGGGTCGCAAGCTGGGGCGCAAGCGAGGGCGCGAGCGCATCCTGCTTATAGACCGGGCCGTATTCCACATCTGGAAGCCGACCCTCCATGAGGTGGCGGCTGGCACGCTCGACACCCACCAGGAGGGGCTGTCCTACGCCATTCTCGCCCGCAGCAACCACTTCAGCTACGCCCTGGGCGAACTGGCGGCCCTGGATCCGGTCGGCAAGCGCCTCACCTTGAAGGAAATCCGTGACGACGAGGGCCGCATGGTGGTTCCGGAGCGCGCCATCGGCTTTACCTGGGCGGTCCTGGCCATCGGCAGCGGCTCGAACTTCTTTGGCACGCCCGGCGCGGCCGAAAACGCCTTCGTCCTGGAGCAGACCGAGGACGCCGAACGCTTTCACACCCGGCTGCTGACCGCCTTCACCCGCGCCTCCTTCACCGAGGCGGGAGCGCTGAACATCGCCATTGTCGGCGGGGGCGCCACCGGAGTGGAGCTGTCGGCCGAACTGCTCGAGGCTCATAGCGAACTGTTGCAGAGCCTGGGTCCGTCCCAGAGGTTTCGGCTAGGCCTGACCCTGGTGGAGGCGGCCGATCGCATCCTCGGCGGCCTGCCGGAAAAGATCTCCGATCAAGCGACTCTGACTCTGGAGCGCCGAGGGGTTCGCGTCCTGACCAGCGCCCGGGTCAAGGCCGTGGCTGTCGACCACCTGGAAACCAGCGCCGGCGACATACCGGCCGATCTGATCGTCTGGGCGGCCGGGGTCAAGGCGGCGGAGTCCAACGCGGCCCTGGGCCTGAAGGTCACGCGATCCAACCAGTTCGAGGTCGACGAACATCTGGCGACCTCCGCTGCGGACATCTTCGCCCTGGGCGACTGCGCCGCCTGTCCCTGGCGCGATGGCAAGCTGGTGCCCGCCCGCGCCCAGGCGGCTCATCAGCAAGCCGCCTATCTGCGCCGCGTGCTGATGGCCAGGTTAGCTGAGCGCACGATCGCCGAGCCCTATGTCTATCGCGATTTCGGATCGCTGGTGTCGCTGGGCGAGAACCGCGGCGTCGGCTCGCTGATGGGCAATCTCGGCGGGCGTAACTTCTTCGTGGAGGGCCTGATCGCCAAGTGGATGTACATCTCCCTGCACCTGGCCCACCACCGCGCCATTCTCGGCTTCAGCCGAACCGCCGTGCTGGCGATGGCGAGGCTATTGCAGGAGCGGGTGTCGGGGCGGTTGAAGCTGCACTGATACTGAGCTTTCTGTCATGGCCGAGCCCTGACGGCGCCCGGTCCCGGCCGGGTCTCCACATCCCGCGCCGTCACTGGCTCGGCGCACACCGAGCAGACCAGCACCGGATCGAAATCGCAGCCACACCCTCGGTGCCGATGCAGCAAGGGGCGGCCCTCTTCGGCGGCCATGTGCATATCGCCCCAATGAACCAGCCCCATGATCACCGGATGCAGGTCGCGGCCCTTCTGGGTCAGGCGATATTCGAAGCGCGGCGGATGCTCGCAATAGGGCGTGCGCGCCAGAACCCCGTGCTCCACCAGCTTTTGCAATCGGTCGGCCAGGATATGGCGGGTGACGCCCAGGCGGGCCTGGAAATCGTCGAACCGTCGCACCTGCAGGAAACAGTCGCGCAGGATCAGCAGGGTCCAGCGATCGCCGATCACCGAAACCGTGCGGGCCAGGGAGCAGGGCTCCTCCTGGATCTGGCTCCAGCGCAAATCGTCCTCCGCCCCGATCAAGATGGCCTGTTCAACATGGCTTGCAAATCCACCCTAGCTTTGTAAGTTCTATTTTGGAACCTAGTTCTAAGGCAAAGCTTTGACAGGGCGGGAGGCTTCGATGCAGGCCAGGCATGCGTCCGTCGCCGTGATCGGCGCCGGTGACTTCATCGGCTCGGCGATCGCCAAGCGTTTCGCCGCCGAGGGCTATCTGGTGTTCGCTGGCCGCCGCACCAGTGACAAGCTCGCCGAACTGAAAGCGGACATCGAAGCCGGCGGCGGCCGCTGCGAGACGCGCGGACTGGATGCGCGGAAGGAAGACGAGATCACCGCTTTTCTCGCCGAGGCCGATGCGGCGGCGCCGCTGGAGGTCTGCGTCTTCAATGTCGGGGCGAACGTCAATTTCCCCATATTGGAGACCACCGAGCGCGTGTTCCGCAAGGTCTGGGAGATGGCCTGCTATTCCGGCTTTCTGGCCGGGCGCGAGGCGGCGCGGCTGATGCTGCCCCGCGGGCAGGGCTCGATCTTCTTCACCGGCGCCACCGCGTCCTTGCGCGGGGGCAGGGGCTACGCCGCCTTCGCCAGCGCCAAGTTCGGCCTACGCGCCGTGGCCCAGGCCATGGCCCGGGAGCTTGGCCCACAGAACATCCATGTGGCCCATCTGGTGATCGACGCCGGGGTGGACACCGCCTTCGTGCGCGAGCGGATTCGCGCGGCCGAGGGCGACGCCGCCCTGGAGGCTCTGCCGCCGGACAGGTTGATGAATCCGGACTCGATCGCCGGCGCCTATTGGGCCCTGCACCAGCAGACCCGCGATGGCTGGACCCACGAGCTTGACATCCGCCCCTACGCCGAAACCTGGTGACCCATGCAGATCGTTGAATTCCTGTTCGATTTCGGCAGCCCGAACGCCTATCTCTGTCACAAGGTGATCCCCGAGATCGAGCGCCGCACCAGCGCGCGGTTCGACTATGTTCCGGTTCTCCTGGGCGGCCTGTTCAAGCTGACCGGCAACCAGTCGCCGGCGACGGCCTTTGGCCACATCAAGAACAAGCCGCAATATGACCAACTGGAGATGCAGAGGTTCATCACCCGGCATGAGCTGACCGCTTTTCGTATGAACCCGCATTTTCCGGTCAACACCTTGCAGATCATGCGCGGCGCCGTGGCGGCCCGGGCCCTGGGCGTCTTCGCGCCCTATGTGGAGCAGGTCTGCGCCGACATGTGGGAGCGCGGGCGCAAGATGGATGATCCCGCGGTCATCCAGGCGTCGCTGGATGAGGCGGGCCTGCCGGCGGCCGAACTGGTGGCGCTCAGCCAGACGGGCGAGATCAAGGCCAGGCTCCTGGCCAATACCGAACAGGCCGTGGAAAGGGGCGCCTTCGGCATTCCGACCTTTTTCGTCGGCGACGAGATCTATTTCGGCAAGGACCGGTTGCGGGACGTCGAGGAAGCGCTGACCGCTTGATCGGCGCCGTCCAGGTCACACGACATAGTGGCCGCTGATGGCCAGGCTGCTGGCGTGGACGCCCAGCAGGGTGATGGTTTCGCCGGTGGCGAAGCTGACGGTGGAATAGGTT
>FSWM01001240.1_pt1 | contig 26300 bp, 30 predicted proteins | sample 1637841 | NCBI WGS metagenome assembly FSWM01 (sample SAMEA3914789, study PRJEB12502) | metagenome | biome: forest; material: soil | place: Canada | collected 2011-07-03 | depth 0.3 m | reverse complement strand
GGATGACGTCTGCGCCTACGCGTCCTTGCCTTCCCCCCTTGTGGGGGAAGGAGGGGCCCGCCCGCGAAGCGGGTGGGAGGATGAGGGGTCGCGCCGGCCCCTCCATTTCAGTGACTTCCGCCGCCGGGCCGAATACTCCCGCTCGCCGGCGCGACCCCTCATCCTCCCGTTGCTGCGCAACGGGCCCCTCCTTCTCCCACAAGGGGAGAAGGGTGAAATGAACGAGCCCAAGAAACCCGGCTGGTTCAAACGTCTGACCGAGGGGCTGTCGCGCTCGTCGCGGCAGATGACCGAGCAGGTGGTCACGGTCTTCGCCAGGAAGCCGCTCGACCAGGCCATGCTGGACGAGCTGGAGGAGATGCTGATCGAGGCGGATCTCGGCCCGAAAGCCGCCGCCCGCATCACCGAGGCCTTCGGCAAGGCCCGATTCGGCCGCGAAGCCAGCGAGCGCGAGATCAAGGAGAGCTTGGCCGAAGCCATTGGCGACGAACTCGCGACGCGTCAGGGTGATTTCGAGCCCCTTGGCGGCCCCCGGCCCTATGTGGTGCTGTTCGTCGGCGTCAACGGCTCGGGCAAGACCACCACCCTCGGCAAGATCGCCACCGACCTGACCCGCCGGGGCGCCAAGGTGCTGGTGGTGGCCGGCGACACCTTCCGCGCCGCCGCCGTCGAGCAGCTCAAGATCTGGGCCGAACGAGCGGGCGCGAGCTTCCTGTCGCGGGCCACCGGCGCCGATGCGGCGGGCCTCGCCTTTGACGCCGTGCAGAAGGCCAGGACCGAAGGGTATGACGTGGTGCTGATCGACACCGCCGGCCGGCTGCAGAACAAGTCCGCCCTGATGGACGAGCTTTTGAAGATCGTGCGGGTGCTGAAGAAGTTCGATCCGGACGCCCCGCATGAGACGCTGCTGGTGCTGGACGCCACGGTAGGCCGCAACGCCCTGGCCCAGGAGAACGTGTTCGGCAACACGGCGGGCGTGACGGGCATTGTCATGACCAAGCTGGACGGCACCGCCCGCGGCGGGGTGCTGGTGCCGGTGGCCCAGGCCTCGGATGCGCCGATCAAGCTGATCGGGGTCGGCGAAGGGGTGGACGACCTGCAACCCTTCGACGCCCGCGCCTTCTCCCGCTCGCTGGTCGGCCTGGACGACGTCGCCTGATGCCGATCAATCCGAAGACCCACCCCTATGTCCGGGCCCTGGTTGACTATGGCGGGCTGGCGGCTTTCGTCGCCGCCTATTTCCTCCGCCTTCGCATCGAGAGCGGCGGCGCCCTGGGCTTCAGCCTGGCGATCGGCGGCCACGGCGCGCGCGACCTGACCGGCGCCACGTGGTGGCTGGTGGGCGGCTCGGCCCTGAGCCTGCTGCTGGGCCTGATCGCCGAGCGGCGCATCGCCCCCATGCCCCTGATCGCTGGCGGCTTCGCCTTGGTGTTCGGGGGGGTGACCCTGGCCTTCCATGACCCCCGCTTCCTGAAGGTCAAGCCCACCGCCACCAACCTGGTGTTCGCCACCGCCCTGTTCGGCGGTCAGATGCTCGGCCGCAATCCGCTGAAATGGATGCTGGGCGAGGCCATCGCCCTACCGGACGAGGCCTGGCGCATCCTGACCGTGCGCTACGCCCTGTTCTTCCTGTCGATGGCGGGCCTCAACGAGATCATCTGGCGCACCCAGCCGGACGCGGTCTGGGTCGTGTTCCGTATGCCCGGCCTTTGGCTTCTGGCGATGCTGTTCTCCCTGACCCAGACGCCCTTGATGATGAAATATCTGCACACGCACCAACCGCCTCCACCACCGACAGAGGGTTAGCCGGGCCTGGTTCAATACCCGTGCACGGAAGATTGTGTCGTCAAATCGACGCACACGGCTGATAAAAGGCGCGCGAACAGGATGGGGATCCAAAAGCTCATGGCTAAGACGAAGGCCAAGGGGGACGGCAAGAAGGGGGCGAAGAAGATCGACGCCTCAAAGGCGCTCGAACGCTCGCCCAGCCATCTCCTGCACCGAGCGCTGCAGGTGGCGCTGGACATTTATGCCGAAGAGATCGGCCCCGACGCAGTCACCCAGCGCCAATATGCCGTGCTGTCGGCGGTCGCCGCCCACGAGGGCCTGACCCAGACCGACCTGGTGCGCACCACCGGCATCGACCGCTCGACCCTGGCCGACCTGGTGGCCCGGATGATCGGCAAGAGCCTCCTGGCCCGCCAGCGCTCGGCCGCCGACGCCCGGGCCAACACCGTGCGCCTGACCGAACAGGGCCGGGCCGCCCTGGACCTGGCCTCGCCCCGGGTGGCGGCGGCGGACGAGCGGATCCTGAGGCTGCTGCCCTCGCGCAAGCGCGACTCCTTCCTGGACGTGCTCAAGGACATGAGCCACGCCGCCGAAGCCCTGCACGACGGCGAGGCTGAAGCCGCGTCCGCCAAGGGCAAGAAGAAGGACAAGGCGGAAAAGGCCGGTAAGCCCAAGGCCGAGAAGGTCACCAAATCGGCCAAAGCCGAAAAGCCGCCGAAAGCCGACAAGCCCGCCAAGGCGGAGAAACCAGCGAAGGCCGAAAAGCCCAAGAAGCCGAAGAAGGCCGCCAGCCTGGAGACGGCCGGGGCGGCGTAGTCTCCTTCACTCCCTAATCCTCGTCATGGCCCGGTTCGTCCGGGCCACCCATGCCGTGAAGCCTCGACCTCTATGGTGGTTCGGATAGTTCACGGACTGGATCGCCGTGACGAGCACGGCGATGACGTAGGTTTGTTGTTCCGGGTGTTCCTTCTCGCGCACCGAGAGAGAGAGCTTTTAAACCTTGATATCCAGCAGCGACCCTGGCCGCAGGATGCGGCCCGGCTGTTCGGTTTGCGGCTGTACCGTCTCGGCGCGCAGACGGGTCACGCCGGGTTGCGGGGTGGTGGCCTGAACCCGCGGGGCCGCCACGGGCGCGGCCGGAGCTCCGGCCTTGTTCAGCGCCGCGTCGAAAAAAGCCCGCTGGGCCGCCACGCGCGCGGGACTCGTCGGCGCAGTCCTTGCCGGAACCTGGGGCGTCAAGCCTGAGCGGGGTGGTTGAACGGCCAAGAATCGCTTTCCGTGCCTGTGCGGCGGGTCGCCCCGCAACACTTAAGAAACATGGTTAGCGACAGGTTAACGCTTTGGCGAAGCCTGCTCAAGCAACTGTTCGGCGCTGTCGGCGGTCAGGGGCTCGGCGACCTTGGCCAGGATCTTGCCGTCGGCCCCGATCAGATAGGTTTCGGGCACCCCGGACACCCCGAAATCCAGGCCGGTTCGGCCGTCCCGGTCCACCAGAGTCAGGGCGTAGGGGTCGCCGTGCTGCGCCAAATGGGCGCGGGTCTTAGCCGGGTCATCCTTCCAGGCGACGCCTACGATCCGCACACCCTCGGCCTTCAGCGCCATCAGGGTCGGCTCTTCCTGGATGCAGGGCGCGCACCAGGAGGCGTAGAAGTTGACCAGGGTCGCCGGCCGCACGACGCTGCTGAGGCGGACAGGCCCGCCGCCATCGAGCGGCGGCAGGCTCGCGTCCGGCATGGCCTGGCCAACCCTGGCGTTCGGAATGTAGTGCGGATTGTGGTGCAAGCCGTACACGGCGAACACGGCGCCCAGCCCGGCCAGCGCGGCCAAAGGCAGGAGAGCGATCCAGCGCTTCATGGCTGCTCGCCCTCGCGCCGTTCGACCTCGCGCTTCCAGCGGCGGGCGCTGGAGAGGCTGTCCAGGATCAGGGCCAGGAACACCAGGGCGCTCAGCCCATAGGCGGACCAGACGAACACGGCGTATTTGCCGGCGTTGAAATCCAGCATCGCTCAGCCCGCCGCCTTCAGGGCCAAAACATTGGCCCGCCGCCGCCAGACCTCGGCCCGGATGCGCACCAGCCACAGCGCGCCGAAGGCGGCGGCATAGGCCAGCGTGAGGACCAGGAGCGGGACCAGATAGACCAAGGGCGCATCCACCTTGTTGGGCTGGTGCAGCGTACTCCACCACGCCACCGAAAAGTGCACGATCGGCAGGTTGATCAGGCCGACCAAGGCCAGGATCGCGCAGGCGCGCGCGGCCTTGGCCTCGTCATCGATGGCCGACTGCAGCGCCAGGTAGCCCAGATAGAAAAGAAACAGCACCAGGACGGAAGTCATGCGAGCATCCCATTCCCACCACGTGCCCCACATCGGCTTTCCCCAGAGCGATCCGGTGGCCAGGGCGAGCAGGGTGAAGCCGGCGCCCAGCGGCGCCGCCGCGCGGGCCGCGGCGTCAGCCAGGGCGACCCGGAATACGAGCCCAAGAAAGCTGGCGACGCCGATGCAGCCATAAACGAAGAGGCTCAATATGGCCGCCGGAACGTGGATGAACATTAGGTGGACGGTGTAGCCCTGCTGGTAGTCCGGCGGAGCCGTGAAGTCGAACCACAGGCCCACCCCCAGCAGCACGGCCGCGATCGCGCCCAAAAGCGGCGCGGCCCAGGCGGAAAAGGCCATGAAGCGCTGGGGATTGGTCAGGAAGGCGATCATCGGCGCTGTTCTAGGGCTTCAGGGCGACGGGCAAAAGCGGGGAGAAGCGCGCGGGCCCGGTGCGGCGTTGATCTGGCGCAAGGCCGAAAGGGTTCAAGCCTCATGACAGGGCGTTGCGGCAGGCCGCGGCCATGGCGAAAGGCCCCAAGGCCACAAAGGCCAGGCTGTAGGCGATCAGGAACATCAGGCCGGTCCGCCACGGCAGGCCGGACGCAAAAGCCTCAATGGCTCCCGCGCCGAAGATCACCGGCGGGGCGAAAAGGGGCAGGACGATCACTGCGATCAGGACTCCGCCGCGCCGGCTGCCGAGGCTGAGCGCCGCCCCGACCCCGCCACAGAAGGAAAAGCCTATCCCTCCGGCCAGGGCCGCGACGACGGTCAGGGGCGCGATGGTCAAAGGCGCGCCGAGGGCGGTGGCCACCACAGGGGTCAACAGGGCCAAGGGCGCGCCGGTAGTGATCCACTGGGCCAGGCACTTGGCGAAGGCCGCCGCCTCCAGCGGCGCAGGGCCCAGCGCCAGCAAATCGAGCGCCCCGTCCTCATAGTCGCGCTCGAACAGGCGCTCGAGCGACAGGAGGGAGGAGACCGCCAGGGCCAGCCACGCGCACCCAGGAGCGACCGCCGCCAGCCGCGCCGGCTCCGGCCCGGCGGCGAGCGGCAGCATGGTCGCCATGCAAAGATAGAAGGCGAGCGCCAGCATCGGGCCGCCGCCGCGCCCCCAGCTGAGCGCCAGTTCGCGGCGGATCAGGGTTCCGAGCCCCTTCATGCGCCGATCTCCACACCGCGCGCCGGGATCGGCAGCGGGTCGTGCACGGCGGCCAGGATCAAGCCGCCAGTCGCGAGGTGTTCGCGCATCAACTCGCCGATCCCGGCCCGGCGGTCGGCGTCCAGCGGAGCCAGAGGCTCGTCCAGCAGCCACAGCCGCCGTGGGCTGGCCAGGAGCCGCGCCAGGGCCACCCGCCGCCGCTGCCCGGCGGACAGCTTGCGCACCTCCAGATCGCGCAAGCGCAGCAGGTCGAACCGCTCGCAAGCCGCCTGAGCGCTCTGCGCCGTGCCGCCAGTCCAGCGGACGTGAAACAAGAGCTCCTCCCAGGCGGTGCGGCCCGGCTTCAGCCCATCCTGGTGACCCAGATAATGCAGGTCCCGCCCACGAGCGTCCTCCGCCTCCAGGTCACCGTCGGCGCCGCCAAACGCAATTGACCCCGCCTGCGGCCGGATCATGCCGGCTATCGCGCGCAACAGGCTGGTCTTGCCGGCGCCGTTGCGGCCGGTGAGCGCCACCGCCTCCCCGGCTTGGAGCGTCAGGCCGAATTGCTCGAACAAGATGCGGTCGCCCCGGGCGAGGGCGAGGTTTTGGACGGCGAGGGAAGTGATCATGAGCGGTCCCTTCTCCCCCTGCGGGAGAAGGGGGGAAGGGTTTTCGGCCGCCCCGCATGGACGGCGGTCAAGCGGGACGTTATGAAGCCCACGGCCGTGCGGGCCCTACGCCGCGCAGGGACGGACGCTGTGTGTCCGCCTCGTCTAGCGCGCGACCCCGTGACCGGTTTTCGGGCGGCCCTGAACAGAGAGAAAGGTCCCTTTGCATGCCGTCGAACGACAGCCTGAATACCCGCCGCGACCTTGTGGTCGGCGACAAGACCTACGCTTATTACAGCCTAGCCGCCGCGGAGGAAGCCGGTCTTGTCGGCGTCTCCCGTCTTCCCGCCTCGATGAAGGTGCTGCTGGAGAACCTGCTGCGCAATGAAGACGGCCGCTCGGTCGGTCCGGAAGACCTCAAAGCCGTCGCCGCCTGGCTCGACAACAAGGGCGCCAAGGAACACGAAATCAGCTTCCGCCCGGCCCGTGTGCTGATGCAGGACTTTACCGGCGTGCCGGCGGTGGTCGACCTCGCGGCCATGCGCGACGCCATGACAGCCTTGGGCGGCGATGCGGAAAAGATCAATCCGCTGAACCCGGTGGACCTGGTCATTGACCACTCGGTGATGGTCGACAATTTCGGCACCTCCAAAAGCTTCACCCAGAACGTCGAGCGCGAGTATGAGCGCAACCTGGAGCGCTACCGCTTCCTGCGCTGGGGCTCCTCGGCCTTCAACAATTTCCGCGTGGTGCCGCCTGGCACCGGCATCTGCCACCAAGTCAATCTGGAATACCTGGCCCAGACCGTCTGGACCCTGGCTGAGGGCGAGGCGACAATGGCCTATCCCGACACCGTGGTCGGCACTGACAGCCACACCACCATGATCAACGGCCTATCGGTCCTGGGCTGGGGCGTCGGTGGCATTGAGGCCGAGGCGGCCATGCTGGGCCAGCCGATCCCGATGCTGATCCCCGAGGTGATCGGCTTCAAGCTGACCGGCCAACTGCCCGAGGGCGCCACGGCCACCGACCTGGTGCTGACCGTCACCCAGATGCTGCGCAAGAAGGGCGTGGTGGGCAAGTTCGTCGAATATTTCGGCTCGGGCCTCTCGCACCTGACCCTGGAAGACCAGGCGACCATCGCCAATATGGCCCCCGAATACGGCGCCACCTGCGGCTTCTTCCCGGTCTCCAAGGCCACCATCGACTATCTCGCCGCCACCGGCCGCTCGCCTGAGCGCGTGGCCCTGGTCGAGGCCTACGCCAAGGCCCAAGGCCTGTGGCACGAGGAAGGCGCGGCCGATCCGGTATTCACCGACACCCTCGAACTCGACCTCGCCTCCGTGCTGCCGTCCCTGGCCGGCCCCAAGCGGCCGCAAGATCGGGTGATCCTGTCCGAGGCGGCGGCCAAGTTCGGCGAAGCCCTGACCGGCGAATTTGGCCGTCCGGCCGATGCGGCGCGGGTCGCAGTTTCGGGCGAAAGCTTCGACGTGGGCGACGGCGACGTGGTCATCGCCGCCATCACCTCCTGCACCAACACCTCCAACCCCAGCGTGCTGATCGCCGCGGGCCTGGTGGCCAAGAAGGCGGTGGAGAAGGGCCTGAAGGTCAAGCCCTGGGTCAAGACCTCGCTGGCCCCCGGATCGCAGGTGGTCACCGACTACCTGGCCAAGGCCGGCCTGACGAAGTCGCTGGACGCCCTGGGCTTCAACCTGGTGGGCTATGGCTGCACCACCTGCATCGGCAATTCCGGCCCGTTGCCGCCGGCGATCTCCGACGCGGTGCAGGCCGCCGACCTGGTGGCCGCCAGCGTGCTGTCGGGCAATCGCAACTTCGAAGGCCGGGTCAATCCGGACGTGCGCGCCAACTACCTGGCCTCGCCGCCCTTGGTGGTGGCCTACGCCCTGGCCGGCAGCATGAAGCTGGACCTGACCACCGAGCCCCTGGGCCTCGGCAAGGACGGCGAACCGGTATTCCTGAAGGACATCTGGCCGACTTCGGCCGAAGTGGCCGCCCTACAGCGCAAATCGGTCACCGACGAGATGTTCGCCAAGCGCTACGGCGACGTGTTCAAGGGCGACAAGCACTGGCAGGGGATCAAGGTGGCCGGCGGCCAGACCTATGGCTGGGACACCACCTCCACCTATGTCCAGAACCCGCCCTACTTCCAGGACCTGAAGATGGAGCCCTCGCCGGTCACCGACGTGGTCGAGGCCCGCGTCCTGGCCATCTTCGGCGACTCGATCACCACCGACCACATCTCGCCGGCAGGTTCGATCAAGGCCACCTCGCCCGCCGGCAGCTACCTGTCGGACCACCAGGTGCCGCAGATCGACTACAACTCCTACGGCGCGCGGCGCGGCAACCACGAAGTCATGATGCGCGGCACTTTCGCCAACATCCGCATCAAGAACCGGGTGACGCCGGACATTGAGGGCGGGGTGACCAAGCACTTCCCGTCCGGCGAGGTCATGGCCATCTATGACGCGGCCATGCGCTACCAGTCCGAAGGCCACCCGCTGGTGGTGTTCGCCGGCAAGGAATACGGCACCGGCTCTTCACGCGACTGGGCGGCCAAGGGCACCAAGCTTCTGGGCGTGCGGGCGGTGATCGCCGAAAGCTTCGAGCGCATCCACCGCTCGAACCTGGTCGGCATGGGCGTGCTGCCGCTGCAGTTCAAGGTCGACGGCTGGCAGAAGCTGGGCCTGACCGGCGAGGAGATCGTCTCCATCCGCGGCCTGAACGACCTCAGCCCCCGCCGCACCCTGACCGTCGAGCTTTATCGCGCCTCGGACGGCCGCATCGCCCGCTTCCCGGTGATTTGCCGCATCGATACGCCGACCGAGCTGGACTACTTCCGCCAAGGCGGGGTCCTAAACTACGTGCTGCGCAACCTCGCGCGCGGCGACGCGGCCTGACATCCGCCGCCGGTGAGCTTGCTCCACCACGCAGGAGCTCCCCTTCCCCCCTTGTGGGGGAAGGGGAGAAGGGCTGGCCCCCGCGCTCACGGCCTCGTGACGCGCGCTTGCGGACAAAACTCGGCTATGTCGGGCGCGATGCGCACGGTGGCGGTTGCAGTTCTGACGCTGTTGGGGGCGGCCGTGGCTGCGCCGGCTTCGGCGCGGGCGCCGGTGGTGGTGGAGCTGTTCACCGCCCAGGGCTGTTCGTCCTGCGTCAAGTCGGGCGACGTGCTGGCGGATCTGGCGGACAGGCCCGGCGTCCTGACTCTGACGTTTCCTGTCGATTATTGGGACTATCTCGGCTGGCAAGACACGTCCGCCAAGCCCGACTTCTCCGATCGCCAGCGCGACTACATGAAGAAGCTGGCCCTGCGCGAAGTCTATACGCCGCAACTGGTCGTGGATGGAAACCAGGAGACAGCGGCGGTCTCGGCCGACCGGGTCCTGCCCCTGATCAAACAGGCGGCGCGCACCCATCCCAAGCCGCCGCAGATCGTCTTCGCCAAGGGCAAGGTCAAGATCGGCACCGGGCCGCGGGCCAAGGGCGGGGCCGAGGTCTGGCTGGTCCGCTACGACCCCAAGGACCAGTCCACCCTGGTCAAGAGCGGCGACAACCGCGGACAGACTGTCGTCGAGCACAATGTGGTGCGCGAACTGGTGCGGCTCGGGACCTGGAGCGGCCTGGCCAAATCCTTCGTCCTGCCCGACCCTAGCGCCGATGGGCTGAACCCTGTGGTGATCGTCCAGGGCGTTCATGGCGGACGCATCATCGGCGTGGGTCGGCCTTAAGGGGCTTGATTGCCGCGACGGCGCAATGAGACAGGCATCGCCCTCATCCCCCGAGGTCCGAGACATGCTCGACGATCTGATCAAAAACAATCGCTCTTGGTCGCAGCAGAAGACCTCGGTCGATCCCGACTTCTTCCGGCGGCTGGAGCGCCAGCAAAGCCCGGAATACCTGTGGATCGGCTGCTCGGACAGCCGGGTGCCGGCCAACGAGATTGTGGGCCTGGATCCGGGCGAGCTGTTCGTGCACCGCAACGTCGCCAACCTGGCTCCGCCGCAGGACGCCAACTATCTGTCGGTGTTGCAGTTCGCGGTCGAGGTCCTGAAGGTCAAGCACATCATGGTGGTGGGCCACTATGGCTGCGGCGGCGTCAGCGCCGCGGTCGATGGCCAGCGGCGCGGCCTGGTGGACCATTGGCTGCATCCGATCCGCGAGACCTATGTCGAGCACCGCAGCGAACTGGAGACCCTGCCAGAGGGGCGCCAGCGGATGGATCGCCTGTGCGAGCTGAACGTGATCCGCCAGGTGCGCAACGTCGCCTCCGACGTGTTCGTGCAGGACGCCTGGGCCCGTGGCCAAACCATCTCGGTCCATGCCTGGGTCTATTCCCTGTCCAACGGCCTGGTGACCGACCTCGGCGTGACCATCAGCGGCATGGCGGACCTGGAGCAGGTCGCCCAGGGGTGAGCAGCCTCAGTCGGCCTTTGACCCTGACGCGGGCCGTCCCCCGCCGCTCCTGCCGCCGCCGCATCGCGAAAACCAGAGAAGATCGGGTTCAATGGGGGCCAACTTCGCTCTAGGCTCGGCGCATGCCCTTCCTGCTCGCCCGCCTCACCCCGATCGTCCTGCTGCTGTGCTCGAACGTCTTCATGACCTTCGCCTGGTATGGTCACCTGAAGCACAAGGACCAGCCGCTATGGGTGGTGATTCCCGTAAGCTGGGGCATAGCCCTGTTCGAATATTGCCTGGCGGTGCCGGCCAACCGCTGGGGCAGCGGAGTCTATTCGGCGGCGGAGCTTAAGGCGATCCAGGAGGTGGTCACCCTGACCGTGTTCGCGGTCTTCTCCTACTTCTACCTCGGCCAGAAGGTCTCGCCGCTACAGGGCGTAGGCTTCACCCTGATCGCGGCTGGGGCCTACTGCGTCTTTCACGGCGCCTCGGCGAGCAAGGGTTAGGCCGCGGCCCAGCCGTTTGGGTCCAGGGCGCTCGGGTCGGCGGCGGCCATCTCGTCCCAGTCGAGGTCCGGAGGCGGGCGGCTGGCGGCGGCGACGATGGCCTGCAGCTCGGCGGCGGAGGTCACCCCCACCAACACGCCGGAGGCCTCAGGCCGCGACAGGGCGAAGCCCAGCGCGGCCTGCAGCGGATCCGAACGGCCCTCGGCGATCATGCGGCGAACGCGCGACAAATAGGAAGCAGCGCCCTTCATCGGCCCCGGCACCCGGTCCGGCGGCAGGAACAGCAGTCCTTGCAGAAAAATAGAACGAAGTTGCACCTCGATGCCCATCTCGGCGATCCGGGCCAGGGACCCGTCCATCAAGAGGCGCTGGTCCAGAAGGCTGGCCGGAGCCTGGATCATGTCAGGCTTGAAGCGCTTGGCCAGGCCCACCGGATCGTCGGAGGCGAACACCGAAAGCCCGATCTTCTTGAATACGCCTTCGTCGCGCAGGGCGCAGAGCCGGTTCCAGGAATCCGCGCCAAGGGGCGCCATCAGGTCGCCGGCCACTTGAACCACGATGCTGTCGGCCTGGCGCAGGCCCAGCCGGCGCAGGCTGGCCCTGGCTGCGTCCTCAATGTAGTCGCCGCCGCGGTCGGCGCGGGCGGATTTGATCATGACACGATAGGGGCAAGGGCGGGGCAGCCGCTCGCCGATCACGGTTTCCGCGTGCGGCGCGCCGTGGGTGGTGTCGAAAACGGTGAGGCCCGATCGCGCGGCCAGATTCATGATTTCGCCGACTTCGGCCTCAGGCGAGCGCCCGCGCGCCGGAATAGCGGCGTCCAGCGGAAATTGCGCGGCCCCAAAGCCAAGCTTGGCGAGCGGCGAGTTCATCAGACATCACACCGTTGTTCTTGTCGTGACCGCCACCCTGCGCCGCAAACGATTAAAGAACCGGTTAGCGATAATCGCTTGACCGACGCGCCGCGGCCGCCAACTTCAAATCGATGTTTGATCCCCTGCCCGAATGGCCGCTATTCGGTTTCGCTGACGACGTGCGGCCGGCGATGAAGTCTGCCCGCGACGCGGGCCGGGCGGCGGCCCTCGTCACCCTGCACACTGTGGAAGGCGGCGGCCCGCGCCCGCCCGGAACCCAGATGCTGTTCGCCCAGGGGATCGTCGCCGGTTTTCTTTCCGGCGGCTGCGTCGAGGGCGATGTGGCCCTGCACGCCTCCGAGACGTTGAAAGACGGACGATCGCGCCGGCTGGCCTATGGCGAGGGCGGGCCCTGGCCGGACATCCGCCTGTTGTGCGGCGCCCGGATAGAGCTGCTGGTCGAGCGGCTTGACCCGGACGACCATGCGGTCGCCGGTCTTCTGGAACTGACCGAGCGGCGACGGCCCGCGCTGTGGCGCACTGATGGTGAGCGCCACTGTCTTGCGGCCGGTGACGGGGATGATCCCGTCTGCGCCGTTGACGCTGAACCGTTCGAGGTTCGCCGGCTCTACGCGCCGGTTCCACGGCTGGCGGTGGTTGGCGGCGATCCGACAGCCCTCGCCATCGCCCAGCTGGGCGTTCAGTCCGGGTTCGAGACCTGCCTCATCCGACCGAAAGGGCCGTCGGAGCCACCGGCCATTCCCGGCATGGCCTATAGCCGCGGCGAACCGGCCGAGGCTCTCGCGGCCTTGAGCCTCGATCCCTGGACCGCGGTTGCGGTCGCCACCCACGACTGGGACATCGACCAGGCCGCCCTGCTGGCCGCCCTACCGTCGGCGGCGGCCTATGTCGGCGTCTTAGGCGCGCGCCGCCGGCTGCCCGAGCGCCTGGGTCGCCTACGGGCCGCTGGCGTTGGCGAGCAGGCCCTGGCGCGCCTGAGGGCCCCCATCGGCCTCGACCTCGGCGGCAAGGCGCCTTGGGAGGTGGCGGTGGCGGTGATCGGGGAGATCATTGCAGCCCGCGGCGGCGCCCACGCGGACTGAGCTAAAGCCGCCCCAGCCTCAGGATATCCACGACGGCGCCGATTTCCGCCGCTGGCGCAGCGGCGCAGCGGCGGATCAGGACATCGGCGTGGGCGAAGACCGAGACCAGCGAGGAGTCCTGGTCGCTCATGGCCTCGGCCCGCAGGACGCCGTCGACCGTGGCCAGCCGCCCTCGCGTCCAGTGCTCACGCGGGCCGTTGGCCGGCATAGGCTTGGCCAATCTTGCGGTCTCGAGCTGCGGGCCGGGCTCAACGCCCTGCAGGGCGTTCAGCAGCGGGCGCAGGAAAAGCTCGGCGCAGACCAGGCCCGAGGCCGGGTTGCCGGGCAGGCCCACGACGCGGCGGCCGTCGGCCAGCAGGCCGAACCAGGTCGGCTTGCCGGGGCGAAGCTTGACGGTCTCGAAGCGCAAGACGAGGCCCAGGCGCGTCAGGGCCGGCTTGACCAGGTCGTGGTCGCCCACCGAAGCGCCGCCCAAGGTGACCACGATGTCACCGCCAGCGTCTGCGACGGCCGCGGCGATGGCGTCCAGGCTGTCGCCGGCTTGGCCGACGCCGACCACTTCGCCGCCCCAGGTCCCGATCAGGGCCGCCAGGGACGGCCCGCCGGAATTGAAGATTTGGTCCGGCCCGGGCTGGGCGCCCACGGGAACGATCTCCTCGCCCGTGGAAAGGAGCGCCACCTTGGGCCGACGCGCCACACACAGGCTGGCCCGCCCCGCGGCGGCGGCCAGGCCGATCCGCCAGGGGTCCAGTCGCGTCCCGGCCACAAGCAATCGCTCGCCGGCCTTGAAGTCACCGCCGCGAGGGCGAATGTGGGTCGACCTGGAGCCGGCAGGCGCGGTTTCCACCCGGTCGCCTTCACGGCGGCAATCCTCTTGCAGCACCACCCGCTCGGCGCCGGTGGGCACGGGAGCGCCGGTGAAGATGCGCACGGCCTGGCCCGGCTCCAGCTTGCAGCCATAGGCGTGGCCGGCCGCGCTCTCGCCCATGATCCGATAAGAAGATCCAGGTCCCGCCACCGCCCAGCCGTCCATGGCCGAGGCGTCGAAGGGCGGCTGGTCGCGGCCCGCCACCACGTCTTCGGCCAGGACGCGTCCCATCGCTTCGCTGAGGGCCACGGTCTCCGGCGCTACCGGCGGCAGATCCGCCAGCACAAGGCCTCGCGCCGTCTCGACCGGCAGGGTCTTCATGCTCCGTCCCGCCTGAAGTCGCCCGAGGCGCCGCCGCTCTTTTCGAGCAGCCGCACCGCCTCGATGGTCATGGCTTTGTCCGCAGCCTTCAGCATGTCGTAGATGGTCAGGCAGGCGACCGACACCGCGGTCAGGGCCTCCATCTCGACGCCCGTGGGTCCGGTGGTCTTGACGCGCGCGGTGACCACCAGGCCCTCGCCATTGGGCGCTTCGGCGACCTCGACCGCGACCTTGGACAGGCTCAAGGGGTGGCACATGGGGATCAGGTCGGCGGTGCGCTTGGCCGCCATCACCCCAGCGATCTCGGCCACGGCGCGGACATCGCCCTTCTTGCCGCCGCCGCCCAGAGCCAGGACGAGGGTTTCGGGGCGCATCCTGACCAGGCCCGCCGCCACGGCCTCTCGCGCCGTCGCCGGTTTGCCGGAGACGTCGACCATGCGGGCGCGGCCCTGTTCGTCGATGTGGGTCAGCCGGCCCACGGCCTCACGCCTCGTTCAGGCGCGGCATCAGCTCGACCATGTTGCAGGGCTTGTGGCGGCTGTCGAGCTGGGCGGCGATGACCTTGTCCCAGCCGTCGCGCACGGCCCCGTTGGAGCCCGGCAGGCAGAATACGAACACCCCGCCGATCAGGCCGGCCGTGGCGCGCGACTGCAGGGTCGACAGGCCCACCGACTGGTAGCTGACCAGATGAAAGATCACCGAAAACCCGTCGATGACCTTGTCGAACAGGGGCTCCAGGGCCTCAGGCGTCACGTCGCGGCCGGTCAGGCCGGTGCCGCCGGTGGTGACGATGGCGTCGACCTCGCCGGCGGCGATCCAGCCGGTGACCTTGGCGCGGATGGCGGCCTTGTCGTCCGCCACAAGCGCGCGCCCCGCCAGGACATGGCCCGCCGAAGTGATCCGCTCGGCCAGGACATGGCCCGAGGTGTCGCTTTCCTCGTCCCGGGTGTCCGAGACGGTCAGCACCGCCACGCGCACGGGCCTCAAGGGCAGGCTCTCGTCGATCTTGCCGCCGGGGGCGGGGAATGGGGCGGTCATGGGGATGCTCGCGGGCTCCGATAAACTTGCAGCCTATCTAGGCGATCAGGCCTACGGCGTCATCATCGCTCCCACCGCTGCGCATCCTTAAGGTCACGCTCGGTGGGTTCGATCCAGCGTTCGCCATCCGGGCCGCGCTCCTTCTTCCAGAAGGGGGCGCGGCTTTTCAGGTAGTCCATCAGATGGTCGGCGGCTTCGAAGGCTTCGCGCCGGTGGGCAGCGGCGGTGGCGACGAACACGATCGCCTCGCCGGGGGCGATCTCGCCGGTACGGTGCACGACCAGCACGTCCTGAAGGGAAAAACGCGCCGCCGCCGCCTCGGCCATGCGGGCGATCTCGACGTCGGTGAAGCCGGGATAGGCTTCCAGCACCAGGCGCTGGACGGCGCCCTGGCTCGCTCGGGCGAGGCCGGTGAAGCTGACGACGGCGCCGGTTTCATTGCGGCCACGGCTGAAGGCCCCGAGCAGGGCGCCCGGATCAAAGGGTTCGGCCTGCAGGCTAACCTTCATGTCAGCCCCCGCTCATGGGGGGCATGAAGGCGACCTCGACGCCGGGGGTCAGGGCCACATCGCCCCGCACCGCCAGCCGCGCCACCGCCGTGGTCACCCCCTTGCCGGCCAGGGCCTCGCCGAGGGCGGGATCGAGCCCCTCCAGTTGACAGCGAAGCGCGGACAGGGTCGCCGGGGTGGGCTCGAACAGCCGCTCGCGCCAGCCGGCGATGTCGGCCAGGCGACCGAACAGCAGCACCCGGGCCACGGCTAGCCTCCGGTGGTGGACATGTGGCGCGCCAGCGCCGGGGCCGCGCCGCGCTCGATGTGGAAATCGTGGCCCTTGGGCTTGGCGTCGATGGCGTTCACGATCGCCGCCTTCAGTTCTTCGGACGAGGCGCCGCTGCGCATCACGGCCCTCAGGTCCGAGGCGTCCTCGCGGCCGAGGCAGGTGTGCAGGGTGCCAGTGCAAGTCAGCCGCACGCGGTTGCAGCCCTCGCAGAAATTGTGGGTCAGGGGCGTGATCAGGCCCAGGCGGCCGCTGGTCTCCTCGACGCGCACGTAACGCGCCGGGCCACCGGTCGACAGGGGCAGATCAGTCAGGGTCCAGTAGCTTTCCAGCTCCCGGCGGACGGCTTCCAGGGACAGGAACTGGTCGGTGCGGTCCTCGCCGGTGTCGCCCAGCGGCATGGTCTCGATCAGAGTGATGGCCATGCCGCGGCCGTGGGCCCAGGCGATCAGATCCGGGATCTCGGCCGCGTTGTCGCAGGCGAGCGCCACCGTGTTGATCTTGACCTCCAGGCCCGCGCCTTGCGCCGCTTCGATGCCGGCCAACACCTGGGCCAGTTTGCCGCCCCGGGTCAGGCGGGCGAACAGGTCGGGTTTCAGGGTGTCCAGGGAGACATTGATACGCCGCACGCCCAATGCCGCCAGGTCCGCAGCCTGTTCCGCCAGGTGCGTGCCGTTGGTGGTCAGGGTCAATTCGTCCAGAGCGCCGGTCTTCAGGTGGCGGGCGAGCCCCGCGACCAACTCCAGAAAGCCCTTGCGCACCAGGGGCTCGCCCCCGGTCAGGCGCAGCTTGCGCACGCCCATCTCGATGAAGGCGGTGGAGACCTGGTCCAGCTCCTCCAGGGTCAGGACCTCGGCCTTGGGCAGGAACACCATCCGCTCGGCCATGCAGTAGACGCAGCGCAGATCACAGCGATCGGTGACCGAGACGCGCAAATAGGTGACCGCGCGGCCAAAGCCGTCGACAAGCGCGGGGCGCTTGGCCGATGGTGCGGAGGAATGGATGGCGGCGTCGAACGGGCTCATGAGCCCCCTAAGATAGTCAGGAAACGGACATGGCGACAGAGGGCGCCCCGAAATCGGCGTTTGAAGCCCTGATCCTCGCCGCCGGAGCGGGCTCAAGGTTCGGCGGCGGCAAGCTAATGGCGTCCTGGCGGGGCGGAATCGCGATGGACGGCGCCCTGGCGGCGGCCTTCGCCGCGCCGGTCTCACGGGTGACGGTGGTCTGGGGGGCGGATCAGCGGGTCCCTGAGGCCGCCCGGAGCTGGGCTCAGGCGCACGGCGAAACGAACCGGCTCGGCCTCCTGCACGCGAAGGCCTACGCCGAAGGCCTCTCCGCCTCGCTAAAGGCCGGTCTGTCCGCCCTGCAACCGGACTGCCCCGGCGTGTTCGTCTTCCTTGGTGACATGCCGTGCATTCCACCCTCGGTGCTGAAGCCGCTCGCCGACTCTGTCGTGGCTGGAGCGCCGGCCGCCGCGCCCGCGTTTGAAGGACGCCGCGGGCACCCGGTGCTGCTCGGCCGGGCGCTATTCGCCGACTTGTCAGGTCTGGAGGGGGATCGGGGGGCCGGCCGGCTGCTGGACCGACTGGGGGCCGCCGTCGCCAGCGTGCCTGCGCCCGACGACGGCGTGCTCTACGACGTCGACCGGCCAGGGGATCTGGCCGATCGTTGAGCCGTCAGTGCACCGACACTGGCGCCATCTCGTGGGCCTTGGCGGCGGCCACGGCGCTGTCGCGATCGGTCAGCACGGCGATGCGCGCGCCGTCGGCGCTGTGCAGGGCGTACAGCACCTGATCGGGATCAAGCTGGATGCCATCCTCGGTCATGACCGGGGCCGCGCCGACGATCTCGCTGGCCTTGACGGGCCGGACATAGACCAGGCTCGGGCCGCCCAGCGCGGCGAAAGCTTCGTTGGTGAAATTCGGTGTCATAACGACCACCTCCAAGAGAACGATAAACGCTCCTTCAGGCCACTGGATCAGCCGACCGTCCGGATGGGTATGCGCTTGATCAATTTCGCAGGCTCGGGACGCACGACATCGATGTGCAGGAGGCCATGCTCAAGTATGGCCTGGTCCACTTCAATGCCGTCGGCCAGGACGAAGGTTCTAAGAAAGCCTCGGGCGGCGATCCCACGGTGCAGGAAAGCCTTTTCCTCCAGCCCCTTCGGATCCAGGTCCTTGCGGCCGGCGACCATCAGCTGGTTGTCCTCGACAGTGACCTGCAGTTGGTCCGGCGAAAAGCCCGCCACCGCCAGGGTTATGCGCACCTGCCCAGGCCCCGTCTCTTCGACGTTGTAGGGCGGATAGCTTTCCGAGGCGGCCTTGGCCGCACGTTCGATCAGGTTCCGCGTATGCTCGAAACCGAGCAAGAACGGACTGTCGAACATAAGCGTACGGTTCATCGCGAAGTCCTAACCGATCAAGCGACTTCGTCCGCCCGCCGAGGCCCTGATGCGGCGCCTCGTCATGACGGAACATACAACATGTGGATACTGAACCTTGAGGGTTCAAGCGGCTGCGGTTCGCCCCGCATCGGCTAGGACAGCGTCAGCATGCCCAGTGTCGCAGCGCCCATCAGCGCCGCCGTGAGCCAACCAAGGGCCGCGAGCGTGCGGCTGGCGGTGAACGGGCCCATGACGTCGCTCCTGCGGCTGAGCAGGACGACGAGCACCACCATCGGCGCAGCCACGACCCCGTTGATCACGGCGCTCCAGAACAGGGCCTTCATCGGGTCGATCGGCGTGTATTCCAGCGCCACGCCGATCAACACCCCGGCGGTGATCACGCCGTAGAAGCCGGGTGCGTCCCAGGCCCGCCGCTCCAGGCCCCAACGCCAGCCGAAAGCCTCGGCCATGGCGTAGGCGGACGAGCCGGCCAGCACCGGAACCCCGATCAGGCCGACCCCCAGTATCCCCAGGGTGAAGACGACGAAGGTGAAGTCGCCGGCGACGGGCCGAAGGGCGCCAGCGGCCTGGGCGGCGGACTGAATGTCCGTGATTCCAGCCGCATGCAGGGTCACGCCGGTGGCGAGAACGATGCAATAGGCGGCCAGATTCGAATAGAGCATGCCGCTCCAGGTGTCCCAGCGGATGCGCCGCAGTTCCTCGGGCGCGCGGGCCGGGTTTTCGGCCAACGGGGCGCGATCGACCTGATGGCCGGCCTCCTCCATGTCCTCGATCTCTTCCGAGGCCTGCCAGAAGAACAGATAGGGGCTGATCGTGGTCCCGAACACGGCGATGACCACGGTGGCGGCGCCGGCGTCGAGCTTCAGGCGCGGCGCCACGGTCCGGAGCGCGACCTCGCCCCATGGCACGTGCACGGTGAACAGCACCGCCGCATAGGCCAGCAGCGCCAGGGTCAGCCATTTCAAATAGACGACGTAGCGGTGGTAGGGGACCAGCAGCTGCAGACCAAGGCCCAGGCCCGCGAACAGCAGGGTCAGGAGGTGACGGTCCCAGCCCGTGACCAGCTGCGCGCTCTCGCCCATGGCGGCGACATCGGCGGCGATGTTCAGGGTATTGGCTGTGACCAACAGGATGACCACGCTGAACAGCACCCAGGGTGGGAAATGGGCCTTTATATTGGCCGCAAGTCCCTTGCCGGTCACACGCCCGAGGCGCGCGCACATCGACTGCACCGCCGACATCAGCGGATAAGTCAGCGGCAGGGTCCACAGCATGTTGAGCCCGAACTGGGCGCCGGCCTGGGAATAGGTGGCGATGCCGCTGGGGTCGTCGTCGGCGACGCCGGTGATCAGGCCCGGACCGATCCGGGGGAATGGCCGCAGCAACCGACGCAGCAGGCTCGCCGACCCCTGCCCGGCCTGAACTGTGGCGACGTCCTTCATGCGCTCCCCCTGTCACTCGCGTCGACGTCATCGACTGACACCGACTCGGCTGAAATCGACCGGGCGCCGATGACCTGGATCAAGGCCATCGCCGGGTTCAGCCCTAATCTCGCCGGTGATTGGAGATCTCCATGAAGCACGCCGTCATCGTCGCCCATCCCGATCCTGCGAGCTTCAACCTGTCGCTCGCCCACGCCTATCAGGCGGCCGCGGAGAGCCTGGGCCATGTTGTGGCGTTGCGCGACCTCTACCGGCTGGGCTTCGATCCTCGGCTGCCGCTGGAGGAGCTGCCCAGAGATGCTGCGGGCGCACCCGGCGCGGACGTGCTGGCCGAGCGGGCCGCCATCGGCGATGCGGATGTGTTCACCTTCGTTTATCCCCTGTGGTTCAACGCGCCGCCGGCCATGCTGAAGGGCTATCTCGACCGGGTGTTCGGCATGGGCTTCGGCTTTTCCATGGGCGGGTGCGGCAATGAGCCGGCGCTGAAGGGGCGGATGATGGTCAGCGTGTCCACGTCCGGCGCGCCCCAGGCCTGGATGCGCGAAACCGGCTCTTGGCAGGCGGTGCGTAAATTGTTCGACGAGCATTTCGCCGCCGTCTGCGGCCTCTCGGTGATCGACCATCTGCATTTCGGCGATATCACAACCAACCTGACGCCCGAAGCGGCCGACGCCTGCGCCCAAACCCTAGCCGAAGCGGTCCGCCGGAATTTCGGCGCGCCTGCCGCTTAACGCTCCGGGTCGACCAGCAGGGCCATCCGGACCAGTTCGGAGACGCTCTGGGCCTGCATCTTGGTCATCAGGTTGGCGCGATAGACCTCGACCGTGCGGGGGCTGATGCCCAGTTCGTGGGCCACCACCTTGTTGGGCTTGCCGCGCACAACGCCGTTCAATACCTGGCGTTCGCGCGTGGACAGGATGGCGATGCGCCGGGCGATCGCCGCCTTCTCGCCGACCAAAGCCTGCTTGTCTTCGTTGCGGTGGAACGCAGTCTTCAGCGCGGTCAGGATGGTGTTGTCATCAAACGGCTTTTCGATGAAGTCGACCGCGCCGCCCTTCATCGCCTCCACCGCCAGGGCCACGTCGCCATGGCCGGTGATCACCACCACCGGCATGGCCGAACCGAGTTCTCCGAGCTTGCGCACCAGCTCCAGCCCGGTCATGCCTGGCATGCGAACGTCGGTCACGACGCATCCGGGTTCGGTTTCAGGCAGCCGCTCCAGGAACGCCGCCGCTGAGTCGTAGGTGCGCGCGCCCATGCCGGCCGCACCCAGCAGGAAGGCCAGCGAATCGCGCACGGCCTCGTCGTCGTCGATAATATGGACCACCGGTTCATTCGACATCGTCGACCTCGTCCCGATTCGCGGCGCGAAGCGTGAATCTGAAGATAGCGCCGCCGCCAGGATTGTCTTCCACCCAAAGCCGCCCGCCATGCGCCTCGATGATCGTCCGGGATATGGACAGGCCCACCCCCATGCCCTGGGGTTTCGTGGTGATGAAGGGCTGGAACAGGCGATCGGCGACCTCCGGGCTCACGCCGCATCCGGTGTCGGCGATGCTGACCTGGGCCAGATCGGATCCCACCATGTCAGTGGCGACGACCAGCTCACGCCGCTGCGCGTCCTCCATGGAATCGATGGCGTTGCGGATCAGGTTCAGCACCACCTGCTGGATCTGCACCTTGTCGACCATGATCAGGTCCGCCGCCGGATCCATCTGGTAGCGGACACGGACGCCGAACTCCTTGGCGCCCACCAGGGCCAGGGCGCTGGCTTCCTCGATCAGCTTGGGCAGGCTTTCGAAGCGCCGTTCAGCCTCGCCGCGAGCGACGAAGTCGCGCAGCCGACGGATGATCTGGCCGGCGCGCAGGGCCTGATCCCCCGCCTTGTCCATCGCCTCGGAGACACGGGCCTGATCGGTCGCGCCATTGTCCAACAGCCGACGGGCCCCCTTCAGATAGTTGGCGATGGCCGACAGCGGCTGGTTGAGCTCGTGGGCGAGGGTCGAGGCCATCTCGCCCATGGCCGTCAGCCGGGACATGTGCATCAGCTCGGACTGCAATTCCTGCAGCCGCGCCTCGGTCTGCTGGCGCTCGGACAGGTCGCGCACGAAGCCGGTGAAATAGGGGTGGCCATGCAGCCGCATCTCGCCCACAGCCAGCTCCATGGGAAAGGTCGAGCCGTCGCGGCGCTCGCCCACCACCACGCGGCCGACGCCGATGATGCGCCGCTCGCCGGTCTTCTGATAGCGGTCCAGATAGCCGTCGTGGGCGGTCCGGTAGGGCTCCGGCATCAGAATCTTGACGTTGCGGCCGATGACCTCGCTGGTGCGCCAGCCGAACAGGCGCTCGGCGGCGGCGCTGAACGAGCGGATCCGCCCCCCTTCGTCGATCACCACCATCGCGTCCGGCACGGTGTCCAGGATCGATTGCAGGTGAGCCTCGCGCTCGGCGAGGTGGGCGTTGGCCAAGGCCGCGTCTTGGCGCGTTCGGCGCAGCCACTCGCCGCCTGCCGAGATCCCGGCGCCCAGGATGACGAAGGTGACTGCGCTGACCATGGCGTCGACGTCCGACGCGCCGGCGTCCAGCGTCAACAGGCCGCCTATCAGGCCAAATACGGTGCAGACCAGCCCAGGGCCCAGCCCTCCAGCGAAGGCTGATGCGATGACGGTGGCCGTAGCGATCAGGAAAGCGGCCCTGGCCCCCAACAGGCCGTGAAACGGATAGCGCAGGCTGAGGACCGCCGCGCTGCAAACGAGTGCGAAGGCGTACGCGCCAAGCCGCCGCCCCCGCTTCGGGTCCGAAGCCAGGTCGTCGATCACCCGCCAGAGATCTCGCATAGGTGAAGTCGTAGGCTTGGCGCCGCTATCCATCAAGCCGTTCCGACCGGTCTCATGCCCGGGTGTATGTCAGGACTGCACCGCTGGCGGTATCCGTAATCCTACTTAGGGAGGTCACCCTACGCGGACGACACGAATTTTAGCCGGCCAGCCGTCGCGCTACCGATGATGCGCCAATATCGGAGACCGGCGATGCAAACCCAACAGGCTTTCCTGGCGACCCAAATGCAGCCAGCGACGGAGCCCGCGCGCAACTGCGGAGTCGAGATCTTCCCTGGGGTGGCTCTGGGCGGTTTCACCATGCGCTTCGAGCGCAACGAAGAGATCTTCGGCGAGCAGGAAGAAGCCGACTTCGCCTACAAGGTCATGTCCGGCGCCGCACGCACCTTCCGGGTGCTGAGCGATGGGCGCCGCCAGGTGGTCGGCTTTCATCTGGCCGGCGAGGTGTTCGGCCTGGAACGTGGGCCGACCCATCGGTTTTCGGCCGAGGCGGTCAGCGACTGTGTGGTCGCCTTGATCCGCCGCACGGCTATCGACAAGGCCGCCGCCCAGGCCGACGGCGATGCGGCTCGCTGGCTGTGGGACCTGACCGCGGGCGAGATGGAACGGCTGCAGGATCACGCCATGCTGTTGGGCCGCATGACCGCCGCCGAACGGGTCTCCGCCTTCCTGCTGGAAATGGCCCAAAGGTCGCCTGCGGCCGGCGGGGTGGATCTGCCGATGTCCCGCAGCGACATCGCCGACTATCTGGGCTTGACGGTGGAGACGGTCTCGCGAACCCTGACCCAGCTGGAGCGCGATCAAACCATCGCCATCCCGTCGTCGCGCCGCATCCTGCTCACTGACCGCGCCGCCCTGGCCGAATGCGACGTCTGATCTGAGAGGTCCGGGGCTGGCTTGGCGGAGTATCTCATGCAGACCCCGGATTCCCTTGAGCGGGCGCTGGCGGCCGATCGGTTCTATGGCGTTTTTCTGGTGCTGCTCGGCATCCTGTCGGCCATGGCTCCCGCGTTCGGCGGGGCGGAGTTGGCCTGGGGCTTGAGCCTGGCAGGCATCGCCGGCGGGTGCTGGCTGGTGCTGGACCGCTCGCCGCGGGGGCTGTTCGCCGCGGCAGGATGGGTGGCGCTATGCCTTGGCCTCGGCCTGCTGCTGATCTGGCATGAGGCGGTGTCGATGGAACAGTTGGCCATCACGCTTGCGGCGGGGTTCGTGATGCTGGGCGTGGCCGAGGTTGTTTTCGGCCTGAAGCGCTTTCGCCCGCACAGCGCTCCGCGGATCGCTCTGGTCGTCGGCGGCGGCGTCGCCACGGCGTTCGGCGTGGCCTTGTCCCTGGCCCTCCCTAGCCTGCCCAACTGGCTGGGCGGGGCGGTGCTGGGCGTCGTGTTCGCGGGCTTTGGTCTGGGCGTGCTGATCGGCGCCGACAGGCGCAAGGGCAAGGCGACCTGAACCTGTCTTCGTCCGACCGGGCACGTTTGATCTGGGTCAGGGCGACGAGCCGATCGGCGCCTGACAGTCGGTTTGAATGAATTCCGGGGTTCGCCTCGGGGAAAGCGATGAAGGCGATGCCGTACAAGACCATCCTGGTTCACGCGGAGGCGGCGCAGGCCTCGGACGCCCGCGTCAGGTTGGCGGTCCAGGTCGCGGGCATGTTCGGATCCAAGGTGATCGGACTCGCGGCCGAGGGATTTTTTCCCATCATGACTTCGGGCTACGCCGCCTCTGACAGCATGGTGATCGACGCGGTGCGCGAGCGCATCGCCGCGGACCTGCCGGTCGCCGAGCAAAGATTCCGCACACTGACCGCCGAGGTCGATGACGGCGTCGTCTGGATCACGGGCTACGACTATCCGGCCGTCGAGATCGCCCGCCATGCGCGCGGCGCCGACCTGGTCATCGCCGCCCGCCCGCCGCGCGGCTGCAACTCCGCCTTTGCGGCGCCCGCAGCCGACGTGGTGCTGGAGGCTGGCGTCCCGGTGCTGATGGCCGCCGACTCCGAAGCAAGCCTGAGGGCCGACCATGTGTTGGTGGCCTGGAAGAACACGCGCGAATCCCGTCGGGCGCTCGCCGACGCCCTGCCGTTCCTGATGCGGGCGACCAAGGTTACGGTGCTGGTGGTCAGCGGGGAAAGCGATGAGGTCGAGCAAGTCGGCCTGCATGAGCTCGCCGCCCGCCTGGCGCGCCATGGGGTCAACATTGAGACCCTGGTGGCGCCGAAGGGACGCGGAACAGTCGCCGAAACCATCGAGCGGACCGCCACGCGGCTGCAGGCGGACCTGATCGTCATGGGCGCCTATGGCCACTCGCGCCTGCAGGAATGGGTGTTGGGCGGGGTCACTGAAGACCTGCTGGCGACCTCACCGCGGTTCGTGTTGTTCAGCCACTGACGATACGGGGATCGACTTAGTCTCGAGCTACGGCCCCACGACCGCCCTTTGCCCGCCCTCCGCCTGGATTGGCCGCGGGAATCCAACGGCTTGCAGCTCCTGCAGCAACAGCCGCAGGTTAACGGCGTTGCGCACCGTGGCGCCAACGATCTTGGGGTTACGCAGATAGGCCTGGGGCCCGATCAGGCCGCCGGGGACGGTCTTCAGCGCCGAGAGGTGTTCCAGCTTGCGCACATGGCGGCGAACGGTTTCGCGCGGCAGCCCCGTGCGGGCGGCCAGGGCGAGCGCCGAGATGGGCCGGCGCAATTCGTCGGGAACATGGTCGTCCAGGTCGACATAGGCGCGGATGGGAAGCTCGTCCAAATAATTGGTGTTGGCCGCGAGGACCGAGCAATAGATGTATCCGGTCAGGAGATCGCCGGAGAACAGTTGCCGGATTTCATCCAGGCTGCGCAGGCAATAGCCGGTGGTGACCCTGGCCATGGCCCGGTGTGGCAGGCCGCTGATGTCAGCCGGCGCCGGCGCGGCGCCCTCGACGCCGAGGCGGGCCAGGCGATTGTACAACACGGTCAGAAGCTGGGTGATGGCGATGGCCACCATCCCGGCCTTCTCCGACGTCACGAGCTTGACGGGGATGTAGACGCCCTGGTCGCACTCGACCAGCCAACCTTCTTCGATCAGGGCGCCGACTTTACGACGCACGGTTTCGCGCGGAACGCCCAGCGATAGAGCCAATTTGTGCGGGCGGATCGGACGGCGCATTTCGTCCGGGGGCGGGGCGTCCAGTCCACCATAAGCCGCCGCCAGCTCCGGCTGGGCGTCGATATAGCCGATATTGGCGTCACCGATCGCCAGAAAAACGAGGCCCTTGACAATGTCCTGGTCGAACAGACGGGACAGCATGCCGACATAGTCAAGAATGAACTGGGTCGTTAGCCTGATGATGGCCCGTCTACGCATGCATCCTGTCCGCTATGAGGCTAACTCATCTGTGTTTGAAGGGCTTGATTCGCTCCTTCGCTCGCGCGCCCCGTATTGAGCACCAAGCGAAATCTTTTTCAAGATTGCCCAATCTGGGGGTCACACAGGTTTTTTGATCTGGATCATGTTTAAGTCGAGGCTGCGACCAAGTGCGCAATTCAATTCGCACGTGAACTAATACGTGCAATCAAGCTTTACCTCAAAGAACTTGGAGGATTCGGCCAGGTCAACGGGCGGGGGCTGAACGCGTCAGCGACCAGATCACCATGATTTTGGATCGAATTGATCCAAAATCATGAAACGGGATCGACTCTAAAGTTGAGCGCGGGATGCGGGCGGAAAGCCGCTTCGCACTTTTCCTCATCCCACTCTAGATCAGCCGTCAGGCTGAAAAGGCGAAGGCCCGCAGCTTTGAACTGCGGGCCTCCATGGTGGAGCTAAGCGGAGTCGAACCGCTGACCTCTTGAATGCCATTCAAGCGCTCTACCAGCTGAGCTATAGCCCCGAGGTCTCGGGT